>LAHS01000314.1_pt1 | contig 131793 bp, 113 predicted proteins | sample 329651 | NCBI WGS metagenome assembly LAHS01 (sample SAMN03275699, study PRJNA271635) | activated sludge metagenome | isolation source: sample C-1 Sludge from hydrolytic chamber (first chamber) of Anaerobic...
CTCCCCAGACTTCGTCAACCAAATACAGGCTTTGCCTCATGCTTGCTATTTATCGCTTCATGGCAACCAGGGCATAGCCAAGGCCTTAAGACTGGGCATGGAAGAGGCCATCAAGGATGAGGCCGACTATGCGCTGACCATGGATCAGGACTCTGTTTTCCCGGAAGAGAAGCTTTCCGCCATCCAAACGATCCTAACAGAACCGAAGAACCAATCTTTCGGCATCATCGGGCTTAACTTCAACAGTAAGGAAACCTCCTTGGTTATACAGGAAAAACGCTGGTGGCTTACTAGCGGCAATTTCGTGGATGTCCGCAAATATCAGAAACTGAAGACCGGCTTCCGGGATGATCTCTTTATCGATGCCGTCGACACGGATATTGGCCATTCGTTCCATCAGGCCGGTTTCAAAGTCGGTTATATCAAGGGCATCTCCTTAATCCATGAAATTGGTCATCCGAAGACCTATCATTTCCTGTTTCTGACCTTCCATACCCTGAATTACCAGCCTCTCCGGTATTACTACATCTTCCGGAACAACTATTATCTTTACCACCTGGACAAAGCCTTCTTCAAGAAGGACAAGAACTACGTCAAATGGGATATGTATTGGAAAGTAAGACTCTTCGAGGATAACAAAGCCAAAAAGCTACTGGCCATCAAATATGGAAAGGAGGATGCCAAGAAAGGCATCCTCGGTCCGTGTCAGCATCCGGATATCCTTTAGATGCGGCTTTGCCGGGAGTATTTTTGTTTTCGCGCGTAGAAGCCTATAATAAGAGACATGCCCACAATCAAGAAAGTAAACAGCCGTTTTCTCCTTAATCCCTTCATTTGGTTTGCTTTTATGTGGAGTCTTGTTCTGATCATCCATTCCTTAGGGCTGACCACGTTATATCCGGCCACCCCTAACCGCCTTTTAGTCTTCTTCTTAGCTATCATCCTGATTTCAATCATCCTGGCTTTCATCTATGACCGAAAATTCCTCAGTTACCATAGCTTTGTCTACTTCAAAAAGGACAAGCCTTCCGTTATTTTGGCTATTCTGGTGGGTCTTATCTTTGTCGGGGGCTGTGTCTATAGCAAGGGAATCCCGCTGATTCAGACCTTGCAGGGAAACACTCAGGCCTATATGTCCTTTGGCATTCCTCATGTGACCTTCCTCTCCATCTGCCTGACTACGGCGCTCTGTGTCTTAAGTGCCGTCAAGCTGATCTATGGCAACGAGCATCGTGTGGCAAACCTGCTCATTCTCCTGGAGTGCTACCTCATTCCGTTATTGTCCTACTCCCGCGGTATGCTCATTTTCTATGGAGTCATCACCCTGGTTATCCTTTTTTCCAGAGTCATTTTTTCTTGGAAAGTTGTTTTGAGTGTTTTTATTCTTGGCCTTATAGGGGCTTTCTTATTCAATATTGCAGGAAATATACGTGTAGGAGCAAATTGGAATGACTCCACATACTTGATGAATTTGTCTTATTTCAATAGCAAATATTATTTTTTAAAAGACTTTTCATGGTTATTGGTTTATCTTGACACTCCGCTTGGAAATCTTTGCTACAATTTGGTTAATGTTCCACAAATAAATGATGCTAATGGTCTTTTCTCGCAAATGATTCCTGATTTCGTCTCTAAGCGCATTTTATCCCAGTATAATTCCTCACTTTATTTAGCACAGCCTGCATTGATGGTTAGCTCAATGTTTGCTGGTGGATATAAGTATGGCGGCCTTGTGGGAATGATGTTGTCTTTCATAGAGTTGGTATGTTTGGATTTTTTGGTGGCAGCCACCACTTGCAAAAATTCAAAAGCTTTTTTGGCTGCAACAGCTTCTCTTTCTATTATTTCGGCAATGACCTTTTTTGATAATATGGTCACCTTCAGCGGTTATTCTCTCTTCCTCATCTTCTTTGTCGTTGACCGTCTTTATGAGAAGAACAACCGCTTTGACCTTGAATGTCAGCTGGTTATTCAGTATTATCTTCCCGTCCTGGATTGAGGGAACATACGATATTGTCGTTATCGAGAAGTAAAATAATTTATAATAGACATAAAATGTGGAGGTATCTTCTATGAAAGGTATTATTCTTGCCGGTGGCAGTGGGACACGGCTGTATCCTCTGACCTTAGTGACGTCCAAGCAGTTGCTCCCGATTTATGATAAACCGATGATCTACTATCCTCTGTCCGTCTTAATGTTAGCCGGCATCAAGGATATCCTGATCATCTCCACGCCGAGTGATTTGCCTCGCTTTGAGGCTCTTTTAGGGAATGGCTCCCATTTCGGATTGAATCTCTCCTATAAGGTTCAGCCTTCTCCGGATGGTTTGGCTCAGGCCTTCATCTTAGGCGAAGAGTTCATCGGGGAGGATGCCTGTGCCATGATCCTAGGCGACAACATCTTCTATGGCGATGGCTTGACCAAGCATCTCCGCAACTCCGTTGAACGGGCTGAAAAAGACAACATGGCTACGATTTACGGCTATTTCGTCAACGATCCCGAGAGATTCGGTATCGTTGAGTTTGATGAAAACAATCATGCTATCTCAATTGAAGAGAAACCCAAAGAGCCGAAATCCAACTATGCTGTCACGGGTCTCTACTTCTATCCGAAGGGCGTGGCTAAGAAAGCCAAAGAAGTCAAACCTTCTCCTAGAGGTGAATTAGAGATCACGGATCTCAACGTGATGTATCTCAAAGAGAACAATCTCCATGTCACGTTGCTAGGCCGGGGCTACTCCTGGTTGGACACCGGGACTCAGGAATCCCTCATCGATGCCTCGAACTTCGTCAAGACCGTCGAGGACCATCAGGGCCTGAAGATCTGCTGCCCTGAGGAGATTGCCTATAAGAACGGCTGGATCAGCAAAGAGAAGCTTATGGAAGCCGGTGAGTCGATGAAGAAGAACGAATACGGTCAGCACCTCCTCAACGTTGCCAACGGCAAGATCAAGTACTAGAAAGAAGAACAGACATGTTCACATTCACAAAGACGGCGATTGACGGTGTCGTGATTGTCGAGCCGAAAGTCTTCGGCGACAGCCGGGGCTATTTCATGGAGACCTACAACAAGACCGACTTCGATAAGGCCGGCCTGGTCTATGACTTCGTTCAGGACAACCAGTCCAAGTCCCACAAGGGCGTCCTGCGGGGACTCCACTTCCAGATTCATCATCCGCAGGCCAAGTTGGTAAGAGTCGTTTCGGGCGAAGTATTCGATGTTGCCGTTGATCTTCGCAAGGGTTCCAAGACCTATGGCAAATGGGTTGGCGTGACTCTCAGCGCGGAGAACAAGAAGATGTTCATGATCCCCCGTGGGTTTGCCCATGGCTTTGTCGTCTTAAGCGATACCGCGGAGTTCGTCTACAAGTGTGATGAATTCTATCATCCTGAAGATGATGGCGGCATCATGTGGAATGATCCCGATATCGGCATTGTCTGGCCGTATCAGGGTGAACCTGAGCTCTCTGCAAAAGATAAGATCCATCCGTCATTGAAAGACGCCAAGATTGTCTTCTAGAGAGCATTGAACAATGATTACCAAAGATTCCAAGATTCTGGTGACCGGCGTCAAAGGGCAGCTCGGCTTTGACTGTGTCCGTGAACTGACGGAACGTGGCTATAAGAACGTCTTAGGCATCGACAAGGACGAACTGGATATCACGGATGAGAAAGCCGTGGATAAGTTCATCACGGACTATCAGCCGGATGTCGTGATGCATAATGCGGCCTGGACGGCCGTCGATAAGGCCGAACAGATGCCGGATGCTGTTTATAAGGTCAATGCCTTAGGTCCCAAGTACATTGCTGAAGCCTGCAAGAAAGTGGGAGCGGTGATGTTCTATATCTCCACCGACTATGTCTTTGACGGCAAAGGAACCCGGTTCTTTGAGACGACTGACCCGAAGAATGGTCTTTCCGTCTATGGCAAGACCAAGTCTGAGGGCGAAAATTTCGTTACGGCTGCCTTAACCAAATACTTTATCATCCGTATCAGCTGGGTTTTTGGCATCAACGGCCATAATTTCATCAAGACGATGATCTCGCTTGCCGATAGTGGCAAGAAGGAGTTATCCATCGTCGATGATCAGATTGGCTCTCCTACCTATACCTACGATCTCTCTAAACTTATGTGTGACATGATGGTGACGGAAAAATATGGCACCTATCATGCTACCAATGAGGGTGTCTGCTCCTGGGCCGAGTTTGCTGACTTCATCTTCAAGACGGCAGGACTGACGGTCAAAGTCAATCCGGTCTCGACGGAAGAGTACCGCAAACTGGTTCCCAATCAGGCTGCCCGTCCGCTGAACTCTCGGATGAGCAAGGAGTCTTTAGTCAAAGCCGGATTCAGGAAGATGCCTACCTGGCAGGATGCCACCGAGCGTTACATCCATGACCAGCTGAAACGTTAACTCAAGGAGAAAAGAATAACTATGACCTTTTTAATCACAGGCGGTGCCGGATTCATCGGAGGCAACTACCTCCACATCATGACGAAGCGTTATCCCAATGACCGCTTTGTCTGTCTGGATGCGTTGACTTATGCCGGCAATATGGAGACTTTGGAACCCATCATGGGTCTGAAGAACTTCCGGTTTGTCAAGGCCGATATCCGGGACAAGGCTGCCGTTGAGAAGCTCTTTGAGGAGGAGAAGTTTGATTATGTCATCAACTTCGCGGCAGAGAGCCATGTCGACCGTTCCATTGTCAATCCGCAGATCTTCTTGGAGACCAATATCTTAGGTGTCTCCGTCTTGATGGATGCCTGCCGCAAGTATGGCATCAAACGGTATCACCAGGTATCCACGGATGAAGTCTATGGTGATTTACCTTTAGACCGTCCGGATCTGATGTTCAAAGAGGATACCCCTCTTCATACCTCCTCTCCGTACAGTGCCTCCAAGGCATCGGCGGATCTATTAGTCTTAGCCTATCATCGTACCTTTGGTTTACCTGTTACCATTACTCGTTGCTCCAACAACTATGGTCCGTTCCAGTTCCCGGAGAAGTTGATTCCCTTAATGATTCAGAAAGCCTTGCGGGGAGAGAAGCTCCCGGTCTATGGCGATGGCAAGAACGTGAGAGACTGGCTCTATGTCGGCGATCACTGCAATGCCATTGATCTTGTGGTTAGAAACGGCAAGGACGGCGAAGTCTACAATGTCGGCGGCCACAATGAGAAATCCAACCTTGAAGTGGTAACGACGATTCTGAAGACCTTAGGCAAGGATGAGAACCTGATTGAGCATGTCAAAGACCGGTTAGGTCACGACCGACGGTATGCCATTGATCCGACCAAGATCGAACGTGAGTTAGGCTGGAAGCCTACCTTCACGTTCGAGACCGGTATCAAGGATACGATCGACTGGAACCTTCAGAACCAGGAATGGCTGAAGCATGTCGAATCCGGCGAGTATCTGAAGTGGATGGAAAGATACCAAAAATTAGAAAAATAAAGTTCCTATTCTAAAAATTATCACAGTAAAGGAGAAAAATTAAAAAATGAAAGTTTTAATTTTGGCGGGGGGATTCGGGACTCGAATCAGCGAAGAATCTTATCTTAAACCCAAGCCTATGATTGAAATAGGTGGAATGCCAATTCTTTGGCATATAATGAAAATCTATTCCTCCTTTGGTTACAACGATTTTGTCATTCTTGCTGGTTATAAGCAATACGTAATTAAAGAATACTTCAGCAACTACTTTTTGCACCACTCTGATATCACTTTTGATATGAAAAATAACAAAGTTATTGTCCATGAAAAACATGCTGAACCTTGGTCAGTAACTGTTGTCGATACTGGATTAAATACAATGACGGGTGGGCGTATTAAGCGAGTCAAAGACTATATTGGCCAGGAGCCTTTTATGTTAACTTATGGTGATGCTGTTGCTGATGTCAATCTTAATCAGTTAGTACAACTTCACAAGAAGTCTGGCAAGCTTCTTACACTGACAGCTATCAATTTGTCTCAGACGAAGGGAGTCATTGACATTTCTCCTAACGGAGACATCAAATCTTTCCGAGAGAAGGAAAACATTGATAGCCAAGTAATCAATGGTGGATTTATGGTCTGTGAACCGGCAGTAGTGAATTATATCGTTGGCGATTCCATCTCTTTCGAAAAGGAACCTTTGCAGCAGCTAGTCAAAGAAGGCCAAGTCAATGCTTATCGCCATACTGGTTTTTGGCACTGCATGGACACGAAGAGAGATATGGATCAGCTTAACGAAATTTGGGATAGCGGAAAGGCACCATGGAAAATATGGAAGGATTAAAAAAGCCATTTGACTTATCGTTTTATAAAGGAAAGAATGTCCTAATTACAGGCCATACTGGTTTTAAAGGATCTTGGCTTTGCCAAATTCTTAAAGATGCTGGTGCCAATGTTATAGGTTATTCTCTCGTTCCTCCAACACATCCTAACCTTTTTTCAATTGCTGGTATTGATCAAGGGATTGTTTCTATCAATGGCGATATCCGTGATTATGTAAAATTGAAATCTGTCTTTGACTCCTATCATCCTGAGATCGTTTTTCATCTAGCTGCGCAACCCATCGTATTGAGATCCTACGATGAACCTCGTTATACCTATGAGACAAATGTTATGGGAACAGTGAATATTATGGAATGCCTAAGGTTATCTTCTTCAGTCCGTTCTGCTATAAATATTACAACCGATAAAGTATATAAGAATAATGAGATACTCGATCATAGTTTTTCCGAAGATGAGGCTTTAGACGGCTTTGATCCCTATAGTAATTCGAAATCCTGTTCAGAATTAGTTACCCACAGTTACAAGTCCTCTTTTTTAGATAAGAAGATGGCTGTTTCAACCGCAAGAGCTGGCAATGTAATTGGTGGGGGGGATTTTGCTGAAAACCGAATTATCCCTGATGCCGTTCGCGCAATTGAAAACAATAAAGAAATACTCGTTAGGAATCCAAACTCTATCCGCCCATACCAGCATGTTTTAGAGCCTCTATACGTTTACCTTATGATTGCAGAAGCCCAATATCAAGATTCCGTTTATTCTGGCTATTACAATGTTGGGCCAGATAAATGCGATTGCGTGACAACTGGCGAGTTGATGGACAAGTTTTGTAAAGCCTGGGGTTCTGGAGCCAATTGGAAGTCTATCCAAAAAGACGGACCACATGAAGCGAATTTTCTGAAACTCAATTGTCAAAAGGTGAAAGATACTTTTAGTTGGAAGCCTCGATTGCACATTGATGAGGCAATCCAATTAATATGTAATTGGACAAAAGTATACTTCAAAGGAAGCAAACAAGATGTTATTTATGAGATGCAAAAGGAAATCAATTTTTTCTTCCACTTATGATTAAAGAAAATCTAGTTAAAGAATCCAAACCTAATCTCAAAAAAAATTTTATCTATAATTTCATCAGCCAAATTCTAACGCTTGTCATTCCTCTTGCTACAACCCCTTATCTTTCACGTATTTTGGAAGCTTCTGGCAACGGCCAAATCAGCTATGCAGCCACGATTGCTAATATTTTTATCGTTTTTGCCTCTTTGGGGTTCACCGTTTATGGTCAAAGAGAAATTGCCGAGATCAGAGACAACAAGCTTGAAGAAAGCAGGACCTTCTGGGAAATTATAATTCTGAAGTTGGCCTCCACCTTTCTTTCAGGAGTTGTTTTCTTCTCAATTTTCTATACGGTTGGCTTTGTCAAATGCTCCGATTTAATATTAATCTTTTCAGCTCAAATATTAAGTGTTTCCTTTGATGTAACGTTTTTCTTTTATGGTGAGGAAAACTTTAAAGCAATAGCAATTCGAAATATCTTCATAAAGATCTTAGGCCTTATAGCTGTTTTTTGCTTTGTCAAGACTTCTTCTGACACTTGGAAATATGCATTAATTCTTTCTTCGTCTACTGTTTTATCTTATATAATTATGTGGCCTTCTCTGCATAAATGTATTACCTTTGTTCCTCTTAAAAGCTTATCTTTCAAGCGACACATTGGCCCTGTCCTGAAAATCTTTGTTCCCCAATTAGCCATTATGCTTTATTCCATCATGGACAAGGCAATGATTGGTTGGCTAGCTACGAACTCTGATTATGAAAATGGTTGTTATGAGCAAGCTTATAAAATAAATAGCATTGCTTTACTCCTTGTAACTGTTATTTCACCAGTTCTTTCTGCAAGAAACTCCTATGATTTTAAGGCGGGAAATAAGGATGATCTTAAAAGACACCTTCAGTTTGCTATCTCTTATGTTTGGATGATGGGTCTCCCTCTAATTGCTGGTTTTGCTATTCTTTCCAATAGCCTCTCCTCTTGGTTTCTCGGTTCTGGATATGAAGAAGTCCCAGTCTTGATGATTATTATGTCAGTCCGCTTCATCTTATCTGGATTTTCAGAGATTCTCGGCAATCAGCTTTTTATTGCTATTGGCATGGAAAAAATAACAACTATAGCAACCTTGTCTGCAGCGGTTGTCAACTTGATTGCAAATTATCTTCTAATACCTCTGTATGGAGCCACGGGTGCTGCCATTGGAACTGCTATTTGTGAATTCGTATGCTTCTTTATTCAATTTGTCATAGCTGTTCATAAAGGCTTCTTCACAATGAAAATGGTCTTTAGTCCCATCATCAAATATTTTGATGCTGGATTGATGATGTTGATACTTATTCTCTTTGTTCATTCTGTCTTAGGAGATTCCATGGGAGCTTTTTTCATTATTATGTTTACAGGTGGTATTTTCTATTTTGCTTTACTTTGGCTTTTCAAAGATGAAGTGTTTATGCAATATTTCAATCAATTAAAAAGCAAATTCAAATCCCTCTTTTTGAAACTCAAGAAGAAATAGTCAAGAAGCTATTTTTTACTTTGTCTCTTTCGATACTAAAAAGGCAATTATTTCTTGAATTCCATCTTTAAAAGAAACAAACGTTAAATCTGGAATAGCTGACAAAAGCTTGTGATTATCAGGGAGAAGATTCATCAATCGAATATTGTTTTGAACAGCTCCAAAAAGAAGAGTGCTCTTTGTATGGGTTATTTCGGCCATTTCAGCAACATAGTCCTTAAGGATTCTCGTGTCATTGCTGGCAAGATTATAAGCCCCTGAAGGAATAGAACGTGTGGAAAATAAGGCAAAGATCTTGGCAACATCCTTAATGTTGATGAAATTCCACATTTGAGTGCAGGGTGAGAGTTCAACTGCGGCATTCTTTAGCATATTTGCCAAAGAATACATTACGAGAGAGTTGCTGTAATCGCCAACACCATAGGCACTGAAGATTCGTCCCCAAATAAAGCGGAACTTCATCGTAATAGAAAGCTCACTGAGTTTGTTGAATAATTGAAGTTTATTCTTGCCATATTCCGTCGTAGGTTCCTTTGAATGTTCTTCGGTAACATTATCATAAGTAATACCATATTCCGCTTGAGAACCGACGCCAATAATCGTCTTAGCACCAAGTCTCAAAGCTACTAAGGCAGCGCTCATGGAATCATCGTAATTTGCCTTTTGCATTACAACATCGTTACGATCAGCGCCCCGGGTACCTCTCCAAGCTAACAAATAGATGATATCAAGATAAGAAATTTTCTTTGAAAGCTCAGACATATTGGACATATCGATTTCAATTGTCTTTATTTTGTCTTTAAATTCATCTAAAAGCACATTGCTTTTCGAATTAGGACGAACCAAGGCATAAATCTCAACATCTTTTTGTTTCAGTAATTCACGAATAAGATGAATGCCAACAAAACTGGCAGAACCAGTAATTGCGATTTTAGTCATGAAGTAAACCCTTCACATCATTTATGAGCGAAGAAGAATCAAGGTGATAGTATTTTCTTAAATAGTCCGTGTCTCCAACAACGCTGGTAAAAACATTATCTAATCCTACACGTTTCAGAATAGCATGATCTCCCGGAATTTCGCATAGGACTTCCGCTATAGCACCACCGAAGCCACCGGTAATATCATGTTCCTCTAGAGATATGATGAATTTGTACTTCTTAGCGCATCTTAAAATTGTTTCTTTGTCGATTGGCTTAATTGTTGGGAATGTATAGAGAGCAATATGGATTCTCTGTTTTTCCAACTCTTTTACTGCCAAAATAGCCTCCTTGGTAATGGCCCCCGTAGAAAAGATAACGCCATCATTTCCTTCAAAAATAGGATAGGCTTTGCCAATTTCGAAGTTTGCAAAGGATTCTCGGAGATTTGGTTCTCCGCCTCTTCCTAAGCGAATATAGCAAGGACCCTTATATGCAATACTTGCCTTGGTGACAGCAATGGTTTCTAAAGGATCGCAGGGTGAAAAAACAACCATATCCGGCATAGCCCGCATACAGGCAATATCTTCCGTTGCATGGTGAGACATTCCTAAGGATCCGTAAGCGAATCCGGCTGCCAAAGCTATAACCTTAACATTAGCATTATGATAACAGATATCATTTCGAATTTGCTCAAGACAACGGAGTGTTGAAAAATTACCAATAGAATAGGTAAAGACACATTTTCCTTCAAGAGCAAGACCTGCCGCAACAGAGGTCATATTTTGCTCACTAATACCGGCATTGATGTACTGTTCTGGATATTTATCATAAAAGACATTTAAAACATTGTACCCAAGGTCACCTGTAACAATGATGATGTCCTTGTCTTTCTCGGCGCATTCACAAATTGTACGTACTAGATTATTTCGCATCTTTGGCAGCCTCCAGTTCTTTTAAAGCCTGATCATAGAATTCACCCTGCGGGTCACGATAATGCCAAAGCAGCTGATTTTCCATGAAAGAAATACCCTTACCCTTTATTGTATTTGCAATAATACAAATGGGAAGATCATTATCAAATCCAGTTTTAAGTGCTTTAAGGATTTGATCATGGTTGTTGCCATCAATTTCTATAGTATTCCAACCAAAGTCTTTGATCTTTTGAAATAGGTTGCCGGTATCCATAACTTTCTGACAATCTCCCATAGCCTGAATATGATTTCTATCGATAATAATGGTATAGTTATTCAACTGATATTGATGAGCAAAAAGAATTGTTTCCCAAAAAGCACCTTCATCACATTCACCATCGCCGACAATAGCATAGACATGGTGTTCTTCGTGATTTAGTTTCCCAGCAAGAGCCATACCTGTTGCAACACAAACACCATGACCTAATGACCCTGTCGAAAACTCAATTCCCGGGACTCCTTTATGTGAAATATGCCCAGAGAGGGGGTTGCCATTGTCACAATAATGATCCAGCAACTCAGTACTAAAAAAGCCAACTTCGGCTAAGGCGGCATAAAGAGCAGCACCAGCATGCCCTTTACTTAAAACAAGCCGATCCCGTCCACTCCATTTCGGTTCTTGGACACGATATGAAAGTATTTGTGCGAAAAGAACTGCAAGGATATCGGAAACAGAATATGCAGAACCAATATGAGAAGCATGCGCATGATGGTCCATTTGAAGAACGTCATAACGAATTTTCCAAGCCAATTGTTTGCTGTCCATAGGTAGCTCCTATAAATAAGATTTATTATTTTATCACATTGCTAAAACAATGGCAAAGAATGAAAGAGGAAAAAATCGTATATATGGGCAAATGTGACATAGAATTCCTCACCGCATAAAGCTTTTCAAAAATTCTATCTTGAAATTGTGTTTTCCCTGTTCCTCAACCTTTTAGAAGAGGTGTTTTTGTCTCCTGGAGACTTTATTTGCAGACGTTGAAGTACTGGTAGGCGACGTGCTAAGCGAACTTGATGTACCTGTGCTCCTTGAAGCCGACCCCTCCAGTTGGAGTGAAGCCAGTTGATAGGGACCATACAGCACATATACTTTTCCTAAAAAGAGTTGACTGACCCAATAGTCAGAGAGAACGAGCGCTCTGTTTTTTGCCAGCCCATGACTTTATACCTATAGTAAGTCAGTTTGGGCTTCTCAGCGGCGCGGCGACATTGTTCTCCATAAGAATATATAAATCTCTTTCATAGAAATTGAGAGACATCCCGAGGGAAAGGAGTGTTATAAACAGACAGTTTCAGAGGCGTCTCTCAGCTTCCTCTAATTATTGGTACCGGAATTATGCCGCTGTGGCGGAATATATGGCACAGTAGCTCTTAAATACAGAAATAAATCCTTAGTTTTAACACAATTAGCAAACACAAAGGTATGCTATAATTAAAAAGGAAGGCTAATCTAAATGGCAAAAATAACAGTATTGATTCCCACATATAATCGTGGAAAATGCATTGAAAAGTTCATTAAGGAAAGTTTAGCCCCTTATCAAGGACATCTGTTTTGTTTCGAAATTCATGATAGCAGCTCGACTGATGACACATTCAATCTTGTAAATGGTTTTTTGAACACTCATCCTGCTTCAAATCTCTTTTATAAAAGGTATCCCTCTTCTTTGAATGGAGATATCAAAACATTAAACGCTATTCAAAATGTCAAAACAGATTTTCTTTATTTGATGGGGGATGGTTTACTTGTCAATTTCAATAAATTAGAAACAATTTTACTGGTTTCTGATTTTCAAAGCTATGATGTTATTGATCTCAACAATTTAATTTTCCCTCATTCGAAAGGAACTCCTACGAATCAGATGAAATCTTATTCAAATTTGCATGCTTTTGCAAATGATTATTTCAAATTTATTACTTTATATGGAGCTTCTATTATTTCGCTGAAAGTTTTTAATTTGGCATACCAAAATGGAACTGTACAAAAATATATAGACGCAAAATCCTCTTTTATGTACATTTGCTCCCTTTTCACAGCTCTTTCAATGATAGAAACGAATTTCCATGGTGGGTCAATTTGGTTTGATGGGATTACATCAAATCCCTATAAGGAAGGGTCGACTTCCGTGGTTAGCAAAACCGTTATTGATGTTTTTTGCAAACAATATTCAGATTCCATCGATATGTTACCGAGTTATTATGACTCCCAAAAAAGTTACCTAAAAATGTCTATAGGTAAAGCCCTAGTCTTTTCCACAGGCAATTTGCTCATTTATCGTGAAAAAGGTAATATTACTTTCCGTATTATTCGAAAATATCAGTCGTATATTAAACAAACGGTATATTCACCATGGCGTTTAAAAATAGTGGCTCTGATTCCTAAAGGATTAATTAAATTCGCTAGAAATGTCCACCATTGTTTTAAGAAAAAGGCCTAACCAAAGAGAAAGTTTTTTATTGTTTTTGAAATACGTTTTTGTCTTCTACTAGTTCCTCGAACGTCACCGGCTTGTACCCACAGATCATGCATCCGCAGTTATAAGCCTTATCCAAGGTAGCCATATACTGATAGGAAGCATTCCTGAAGGCATGGATGTGTCCGTAGATATGATAAGACCCCCGAATGGAGTTCTCCCACTCTGCCATAGGATAATGGCAGAGGATGATCTCCTTATCCTCCAGCCTTATCTTCTTGATCTGATCAATGGATTCAAAGTACTTATGGTTATTCGGATCTTCCAGGAAGGTATGGTCATGGTTACCGACAATCAGATGGAGATGCCCGGGAAGCCTGGAGAGATAGTAGGCAGCGTCATGCGTCTTGTTGTGGGAGATGAGATCTCCCACAACAAAGACGTCGTCCTCAGCCTTGACTGTCTTTTGCCAGTTAAGGATCAGGGACTGATCCATATCCTCGATATCCTTAAAAGGACGGTTGTCGACAAAGAGATAATGCTCGTCTCCGAAATGGAGATCACTAGTGAAATAAGTCATACTTTAAGATTCTAACATGAAGTTAGAGGAAAAAAATACAAGAAACCTATAAGTTAAACTTAAAATGAAGTAAGTTGTGGGCTTAAAAAACAATTCTAAATTGAAAACAAAATCAAACAAACAATTAGAACCAAGAAGTCCTTGTTTTCTGACTTTGAATGTATTTTCAACCAAAGTAAATATGGTTACATTAACGATAATTTCCTACAGGAATTGGTGGAAAATGTTACCTATATTTAACCATCAGGTCAAATATTACGCTTTTCAAATCAGTTTATCCAAATTGGAAATATAGTTTAGCGTCATTATTTGTTGTTTCTAAAAAATAATTGAATAAATAAGAAAAAGTCCAGGTTTGTACATGTTGGATTACTAATTTCCTATTTCCGGCGTTTTTCGGTGCTGCGGGCGAAATTTCATTAACTCCGTGAGCACAAATCGCACCTTCGAGGATATTCTCGGCCTTTTCGAAGATTAATTCCGACGCGGTGACGAACCCGAACAGGTCGAGTCAGTCGGGATATCCTCGTTTCCAAAGTATGGACTCCGCCTCGTGAACTACTTGAGATTCCTGTGGACGGAGTTTATTGAATCCATGAAGTTCATCCCATTTGGGAGGCCGCTGGCTTCTACTTCCCGTTAGGAAGGGTCGTTTCCACATCAGCGGCCAAGTCTACGCAAATTTTGTTCATAGAGAGCATCACAAGCTTCCACCATCCTAGGTCCTCTTATCCTCGGAAGACCTGAAGTGGAATTAAGACTCGTTTAGCCAATACCTTCCCCGGGAGCATCGCTTGTCCGGCATCCAGGAGGAATAGACCTTGCAGAGCTCTTGCTGTAGAACTCAAGAAGGTACTTGAGTAACACTATTCACACCGAGAATGGTACCCTGTGTCAGTCCGGTTAGTGGCAAGAACGTCCTCTCACAGCAGCGGTAACCTATCCCTGCGACCAGCCGGCGTTTAATCAGCCCTTTGTGAAGAACTAGCCAGCATCCAGAGCAGTGACTGACCGCGATACCGTGGCCGAAGAAGAACTCCTTTTCAAAACAAATCATGCCCGTTAAGTAGTTTCATTCTGAGAACGGCACTTCATAGAAAAACCAAATAACTGAAACTCGGACCCGGTCATGTCCCACAGCAACAGTGCCTAAGACCTTGCCGTCCCACCGCGTTTTCTTTGAGATTCCTCACGGCCGAACTGCTACTATACTCTGCTAACGAAATCACCTCATCTATGGAAAGGAACTTACGAAGAGAAACATATAAAACATATAAGGCAATTAAAAGAATTCCTTTTTAGAGGCTCTTAGTAAAAGCAATAAATTATTTCTTCTTTGGCATCCAGCTAATCTGATTAATATTCAAAAGCGGAAAGTAAAGATCTTCAAGATGATTTTCAATTAATTCATTCGTAAGTTTTGAAAAATCGATTTTTAATAATTGATCAACTGTTTCACTATTAAAACGAAATTTAATAATTTTGCCAGGGACGCCACCAACAATTGCGTATGGTGGGATATCCTTTGTAATTAAAGAATTAGCCCCGACAACAGCGCCTTGACCAATATGTACGCCAGAAAGGATTGTTACATTAATTCCAATCCATACATCATCATCAATAACAATATTGCCTTTACTCAATGATTCAGATTCTTTTTCGCCTAAAATCATACTCTTAAAAGGATAGGTAGAAAGAGTATTCAAGTAATGACCACCCGATAAAACAAAATGGTTATTCTCAGCAATAGAAACAAAATTTCCGATTTTTAATTTTATATCATGTCTTCCATAGGAATCTACCTGGATTTTCCCATATGAACATTTACCTACAGAAACAAGATTCGGGTCGAATATATTATTAGGTATGACAAAACTTTCGGGATGATTTCGTTTCCATTTCCGACGAAAGTGTAATAGTTTAATTTGATATAGTATATGATTTATCGCGCCCATTTTCTTTTAATTATATCACTTTCGTTTTTCAGTAAACTTTGTAAAACAATAATCTTCCACAATTATTTAATAGATTTTGATACATCACACAGAATGCAGATAAAAGGATGAGGTCAAACAAAAAAGGCTGCAAATTATGGTAATTAACGGCAAGAGATAAAAAAGTTACTTAAGTTTTTCTATAACAAAGTCTATATTAATCAACACTCTTTCAATAAATAAAATTGATAATTTAACAGTTAGTTTCTACAAAATCATAAAATCTTCTCAACCAATTACAAATTTCATAATAGTCAAGTTCCTTTTCAGGAATTGAAAGAAAAGGTGAGTTAACAAATTCTTCCAGCTTTGAAAACGGATCATAACCTAGAATAAAGAAGTCATTTGAAGAATAGAACTTTAAATCCTTTACTCCAATATCATTCGTGATCACCTTTTTCTTTTTTCTAATTGCCTCAAATGTTCTTAAGGTGTTTCCACTCTGATGAATCTCATCCACCAAGTCTATAATAACTTTTGACTCATTAATGTTTTCTTGATTCTCAGAAAAGCCAATCCATTTTGAATAGGGAACGACAGATTCTTTTGAATTCTTATATTTTGTTAAGATAAACTTATATGAAATATGGTGAGAATCAAAATATAGTTTAAGGTCACCTAATGTTTTGCTTCTCTCCTTGTCTTCTCCAACAAAATAAACGGATTGCTTAATTTTGGCATCTGAAAGAAGGAGGCTTTTATTAACGACCGGGTCAGCAACAAAAAATTGTGTGTTGAATTTAAGGCCGTATCTTTCACAATCTCTTTTATGGTATGACCATATTTCACAGATTTTATTATCTATTTGTTTCAGAGGCACACTTGATGGAGTATCTATTGGATCCCAGTACCAATAAATAATGCGAATCTTAGGATTTTTCTTTTTTAGCAAAGGTATTATATATTTAGCATTACTTGTATTAAACAAAATAACAAGATCAGTTGTCTTTAATTTGCTTATCCAATTACCAAAACACAATGTTTGCCATGGAAAATGGCAAATAAAATTAAATTTACGTATAGCGAGGGCAATTCTTAAATGAGTATTGCCCCTATATAATTCATGGAGAAAACTATTTATGGGAAGGTATTTTTGAAAGCTTCCAAGAACAAGTACTGACATATTATTTATGTTTTGACTCATAAATTTAGCTGTTAATTAACCGGCAATGAGTAATTTTGGTTTTCCGCGGTTTCTTTTTGCTTAAAAAAGAGAAGGCAAAAAAAGTAATAATTAAAAAACTAAAACAAATTTGATAATAATAGGACATCATCGGAAGAAAAGCCCCCCTTAAAATTGGAATGAGGAAACCTAAAGAAGCATATTTAATACCTATACCATATACTGGATGCTGTAAATCTATTTGGCTTAGCCATTTTAGAATTGCCGCAAAAAGAACCGACAAAGGAAAAAAGAAAATAGGCCCGGAAGAAATTAGCAATTCAGCAACAATCGGGCAAGAAACATTTGTATAACTTGCATTGAAGAATTCGGTAACAAGCTGTCCTGAAGGATAAAGCTTTTCACTCCAGAAAGATCTAGGAATAAAAGCGAATAGTCCAGTGAGCAAATTCATAAAAAATAAGGGCCCTGATTCTTTATAATATTGCAAGGATTTTGAAATCATAAAAAAGGAATCATAATCATTTGAAGTAAAATCAGCTATGACAATATGAAAAGAGGAAATGTTCTCGGCAGTATTATACTTGAAGAAATTTAAAGATGGGAAAATAAAATAGATAACAACAAAGATTAAAAGTAAGAAATAAGAACTGTGTTTAATCTTTAAAGGGCTTAATAGAAGGCTAAAGATGATAATGTAACTGGCAAAAAGTAAATACCGGGATAATCCACTAAAAGGATTACAGCCAATAACAAACAACACTAAAAACAAGACTGTAAAAATATTAAGTGATCTTTTGTTGCAATTAATAAGGTTACAGTTCTTAAGTGAAAAATAAAGGCAAGAGAAGACCAATGGCAAGGATTTAATTGTGTTCTTAAAAATATTAGCCTCGTTAGATGATGAAAAAGAAATTGTGCTTTCCTCAATAGAGAATAATATTTTATTGTATGCCAAGAAGCAAAGAACAAGAACATCAATAGTTGCAAGTATCAAAATTCCTCTTTTGCTAAACCTGAAATTATAATTTGAATGATGAGGAGTGATTTTTAGCAAAGGAGTACTAAAAAAGGCAATAAGAATAGCCAACAATAAATGGATTAATATGTTTGCCAAAACAATATATTCATCTGATGGGAAAGGAAGGTCCCAAAAAGTAGTTTTTGCAGAATATTGTTCGAGAGGGGCCATCGATAAAAAGAAGAGAAAGAAAACTGCAATAAGTTTTTCAAAAGTAATAAAGCCACCTTTTTGTTTAATCAAAAAGAAAAAAGAAGCGAAACCAGTCAACAAAAACTGCCCAACAATAAACAAATTTTCTCCGCTATCTAAAGCGGAAAAATACCTAAAGAGCAAAAAAATGCCAATAAATGCATAGATGGTATCATCAAATTTCCATTTCTTTTCCAAAACAGATTCCATAATCATATTTTTACTCCGAAGTCATTATTGATGCAAGAAATAATATAATCTTTAGGATATTTTCGGATTCCAGATCCATGATTTACCCAAACCTCGTGTCCCTCAAAACCTAACCACCAATGTTTATAATGTTTGTCTCGTTCTGAGATGATAGGATAAGGATCATCAAAATGGAAACCTTCTTTAATGATTTTTTCGAACCAATATGCGCCTACATCACCACCAAATTCATAATTTCCAAAACAAGTACCATATTTATCATGAATGAATCGGGCCTTCTCGATGTTAATCATGCAAAGCCATTCATTGATTCGACATCTAAAATTACGATGAAGAAGCTTTTGGGCAAATGAATAGCTTTTAACAATTGGATAATTCTTGGTAGGACGATAACCATTTAATATTTTATTTGGCCCACATTCTTTTGTTCCGCAAGGTCCAAAGGGGCAGTCTTCAAGATTCCCTAAATCACCAACAATTGCAAGATTCGGATCCTTTTCAATTGCGCTTAAATAGGTTTCTACCACGTCATCATAGAATTTAATATCGTCATGAATAATCAATAAATGTTTTTTATTTGTATTATTAATAGCCCATTGATATCGGATATCGTTTTCAGTATCATGAAAATCCAAATGTTTGAGTGGGCGAAGAACAAGAGTAAAGAACTTTTCATTAATTTTTTTCTTATTAAGTAATTCTTTCGTCATTAACGTTTTGGAATAGCCAGCTTTTTTCTGATTTATCCGAATTTTGACTTTTATTGGCCATAGGGCATTAGCAAAATTGGGGTTATTATAAAAGTCAAGCGTTTCCTGGCCAGAGCAATCATCATTAATAAAAACGGTTTCGATATGGCTGCCGCAAAATTTTTTAAGAGAAAGAAGTGTATAAAAAAGTAGTTCTGGCTTTTTGTAAGATTGAATTGCAACATCTATTTTATCCATTGTAAGTCCTTTATTTGGTTTATCAAGATATCAGTTTACTAAAGTTCATTTAGCAAAATGCTTCCTAGTTTAAGCAGTATTATATGGCTATAAGTATAAAAAATCATCCGCTTATTATAATGTAATATTTTAAGAAAATCCATATTGAAATTGGAAGAGCTCAAGATTTCATTTTTGGTGTTCTTTACCTAACTCATATACTTTATCAAAATAGAAGGCCCGTTTTTAATTTATAGATAAAAAATGGAATTTTTATGCTAATTTTTATCTACTAATTAGTATACATTTTTCATTTCATTTTAGCCATTAATTTAAAGTACTATATTGCAATTCAATTTGGAAGAAATGATAGCAAGTCCGAAGGCAACAGAAATAAAAGTCAAAGAAAATAGCTTATAAGCATTCAAGATTAAAAATAGTCTTATTAGTAAAATCATCAGAGAAAGAATTAATAAAATGGGAAGCGAAATTTGCTGGGGGAAGATTTAGAACTGCCCGCCAAAAATCTCCCTTTATTGAAGGATCAAAAATAATCCCATTTTTAGGAGATATGTAATCTTTTGCTGCACAGTATTTTGAAACGACGCAAGGTAAACCTGAAGATAGCGCTTCAATTACAGTTAAAGGTGCGCATTCATACCATAGACTGGGAAATACCAATGCCTTGGAAGCCAACATAAGCTTTTTGATTCTTTCACTGGAACACCAACCCAAAAAAGAAATATTAAGACTATTGCTAAACTTTGCTATTAATTCCTTTTCTTCAGGTCCGCTTCCAGCAACAACAAGTCTCTCAGAAGTCATGGAAAATTCTTCACAAATCTCCCAAATTCCTTTTTCGCGGCTGAGCCTACCAACGAACAAATAAAACGATTCTCTTTTCTTTATATTTTCATATGTGATGTTCGAAAAAGAGCAGGGATTATTAATACGCACCATTCTATTCGCTGGAAAAGCATGATAGTCAAGAAGTATTTTTTGACTGAAATCAGAAATAGTAAATACTTTATCTATTTTTTGCCTTATGTGTAATAATTTTTCCTGAACAAAGAATCGAAGATATCGGTATTTTTTAAAAGTCATGTTTCGAGAATCACAAGGACATTTCCTGCATTTCTTATCAAAGCCGGAAATCTGACAAATCTTATTGCTTTTATAATTAAATAAAACACCATTTGGGCAAATGGATAAATAATCATGAGCGGTAAGAATAACAGGCACATGTCGCTTATGGCATAATTGAACTATCGAGACTGACAAAATCTTAGTTATCCCATGAATGTGAAGAATTGAATGTGGATATTTCCTTAGAATTTTTTTTAAAACTGAAACTGCCTTAAAGTTATAAATGCCCTTTATAGCGCTGTTAAGCTTATTTTTGCTTGTTAATGGATCATATTTTTCGACAAAAAAGGATTCAATTTTTGGATTTAGAATACTCTTTTCTGGCTTAGAAACGCCAGAAAGGAAGACAACATGAATTCCTCGACTGAAAAGAAGGTTTGCTTCTTGCAAAGCAACAGAAGAGGCACCCCCTTGAACGAAATCATAATCATTTGCAATGATAATTGTTTTCATATTTCTTTATTTAATATTTTCTTAATAGGAATGGTCTTAATAGAAGGCTTTATGTCATCAAAAGTACCGTTATGACTTTTAGAATCTATATAGAAAACATTATTTCCTTTTAAATTGGGATCATTGGAGATAAAAATCTTCCCCCCCCCCGGAAAGATTATTAAAATCATCTAAATTTTGTTTGGAAAACCCATTTTGGTTGCTGAATTTAAAAAAAAGATTAGAATAATTAACTCTTGTTTTCCTTCGATTCCATTTTTCTTTTGCTTCCTCAAAGCTATGATAATGAAGAAAAACAATTTCCACATCACCTATTTTTCCACAAATTGGGTCAAAATTTTGCTGAGTCCTTAAAATTTGATAATGTTTCGTCTTTGATGAATCGATTTGGACTAATTCTTTACCTAAATAATACTTTAAATTACGGCAAAATTTCACATAATCATCAGCAAAAAAATACAAGCCAATAGTTGGAGAAAGGTATTGCATTCCGAAGATATCATAAACAACTCCTCCCCAACAATTGTTAGAGATAATAGTGAAATTATGATTCTTTAGGCCAATCCTCGCAAAAGGGGAGAAGAATTTACGAATTAACCGTTTTGTTCTTGGCTTCATAATCTTTCATTCCTTTTCTCTTGCCTAAAAATCGTGCAATCATATCCGGAATAAACCGGAATATGACAGGAAAATTGAACTCTTGCAAAGCCCTTCTAAAAATATACATTGCTAATGAAAATCCCGCCCCATTTGACCGGTATGATGTAAATTCGGGATTTTGAGCAAAAAAGATGCCAATATCGTAATATCGGTGATAGACTTCCTTTAGAGTGAAATTATGTGAATGAATGACTACTGAATTGGAACAATATTCTATTTTATATCCTGCAAGTAAAGCTTTTCTGCAATAATACATTTCTTCACTAACTTGAATCTTTTTTCCATCAAATCCACCTAATTGAAGAAAAACATTTCTGTCATAAGCAGCACAGGCATCGGAAGAGTAGAAAGCTTTGATTTGCATACGACCAATGTCTTCTTTGGAAACAATATAGGATTGTTTTGGATAATTCTTTTCGCGTGTATATTTTTCAATGCCTTTGCTCATTGAAATCTGATGGGCGAAGCAATGTACAACATTATTTACGCCAATGTCTTTTGTCAATTCATAAAAAACATCGGGTCTTTCAATTAAAACATCTTGTGTTAAAAATATGACAATACTTGATTCACAAAGGTTCATTCCCTTTTCTCTGACTAAACTATGAGAAAATTCATCCTTATGAACAATAAAATAAGGATACCCTGATTTTTCAACTATAGAAAAAGTATTATCCTTTGAATCAGTAATCGCAAAAAGGACTTTATTAATTTGAACACCCTTTTGACTCTCTATCCCTTTAAAAAGCCTAGGCAAGTATGGTTCAGCATTATATAGGGGGATAAAAACATCTATTTGTTTCATTGCTTGTTTTTCCTAATTAGCTAACATTCTTACAAATAATAAGAAGCGTGTCTTATAAAAAGAAGATTGCTTCATTCAGCACCATTGTCCCCAACAAAGACGCATCCGGCTGTCTTTATTATAAGCCAAATATCATGGAAAAAACCGCGCTTGTTCTGAATGTAGTCCAGATCCATGCTAATCATCATATCGAAGGAAGTATGGCTTCTCCCTCCAGTCTGCCACTCACCGGTCAGACCCTGGGGAACACTAAGACGTAACTTATCGTACTCATCGTAGAGATTGTATTCCCGTACCGTACATGGCCTGGGCCCGACAATCGACATATCTCCTTTCAGGATATTGACGAGCTGAGGAAGCTCGTCAATGGAGGTACGTCTTATGAATCTTCCAAACGGTGTGACTCTGGGATCATCCTTCATCTTGAAGGTGACACCCCCGGCAACCTCATTCTTCGCTAGCAAGGCTTCCAAGCGGGCATCGGCATCCTTATACATCGAACGGAACTTATAGAAGTTGAAGACCTTCCCTCGCATCCCCACTCTCTGTGAGACATAGATGATCGGTCCGGGAGAGGTGATCTTCACCAGGATAGCTGTTAAGAGCATCAAGGGAGACAAGACAATCAAGGCCAGCAGAGAATTGAAGATATCAAAAGCCCGTTTAAAGAAATTGTACGTTGGGATATAACGGATGACGAATGGCGTTTCTTCGGGTTCTACCATAGATTAAGTGTTAATCCTCATTCCTTGAACAACGGATAGGCAAATCAAGATTCAAAGAGCCACTGCTGGGAGTGTTGATTCCTTGCTTCAACTTAGAGTATCTGTTCTTCTCCTTAGAGAAGAAGATATCCTCATAAGTGTCAATCGATAATATACCACAATTTTTCGTACCTACCCGGATAAGTTACGTTTTAAATTACCCCCCCCCCGAGGGGTGAAATCAAAATTCCACGTGACATCTTCTGGCGCCTTTTATTTTAGGCTTGATTTGACGGAGGTTTATTTACGGCACGGCAAGTTCCCTGATTTGAGCTGGAGTGTCAAGTCAAATGCGAAAAAACAAGCATTTACGAAAATGCCGATTTCTCCTTGAAAAGGAGAAGCCTGAAAAGGAGAAGATATCCCTCTTATGGAGGAGACAGCAACCCGTTTTTGATTCTGAGTTTTCCTAAAATAGGTTTGTTGCTTGGTCTTTTAGATTAGTTACTTTTCCCAAAAAATAAAAGCGGTTGCATAAAAAGACAAATATGCCGTGATTATTCTTGACTAACTTCTATAATCCCATAGATAACTCAGGCGACTCTTAACTATCTAGATCTCATAAATCCAACGATGTCGCAAAGGAAACAAACAAAGAGAATGCCATCAGCCAGTTTTTCTAGATCTATCAGCATGGATTCATCTCTGAACCGGAATACGTGGATGAGGGGACAACGGATGAGGAAGGCAAGATCGTTTGGAAGTGTGAGATTCATATCAAAGAGCTGCCTAAGTATTGGAAAGGTACCTTTTCCAGCAAAAAAGGGGCACCGCCATCTTGCCTACCTCATTCTCTTGGATGTGCTAGGAATTTCCGGTAATAAATAAAAAAACTTTTGAAAGGCAAAACCTAGGCATAGCTAATTAATAATAATAATGAAGAACATTGTCAATATTATAATCTTGCAATGCTTCTTTTAGCACTTTGTGTTACAAATAATGATTGTTTCTTGCATTTTATGATATACTTTGAGTAGGAGATGGAGAAAATGATCATTAACAAGATTAGAGTGGATGGTTTTGCCAACCTTAATAACGTCACCTTAAATTTTGGTCAGCTTACCTATCTTTTGTCTCGCAACAACTATGGAAAATCCAACGCTATCAAGGCTATTGATTTAGCCAGTTCCATTCTTAATAACAAAGGATCCTTTGATGAAGGCATCGACTATGAGCGTTTTGCACCGCTTTGCGAAGCCGACTATCGGAGGCCCTTCCTGTTTGAGATCAGCGGTATTTCCAAACTTGGCGGAAAGGATATTGAGTTCTCGTATTCCTTTAGCTTTGGTTGGGGGCAACCCAAAGAGAAGGAGAAGAGCAGGCCTTTCTTTTTAGCAGAATCCCTGAACGTCCGTTTCCTTGACTCTCAGAAGGCTTCCGGCTTCTTTACCAGGGAAAGAGGCAAGGGCCTCTATCGTAAGAAATCCCTGGGACGGACCGATACGGGGACTCTTATCGATGACAATACCTTGCTTCTTTATAAGCTCACCTTTGTGGATGGCATTGAATATCTTGAGCTTCTTCAGGAAATCCTTCAATTCCAGGTTATTGTCGATTCTGGCTTGAATGCCTCTCCTTTTTTTGGCTTGGATTCCATTTATCCGCATTTAGGCATCTCAAATGTTCAAATGTATGTGATTCCTTCAACCTTGGATAAAGTCAACCAGAAAAGTCATGCCAGTTATTTAGAGATTGTAAATACAATGAAGGATCTTTTCCCTAACACGACCGATTTTTACTTAAGCCATATTGATGACCCGAATCCGGGCCCCAGCCAGCAAAAGAGAGAGCCGCTTTTCTTCCTTTCCGTTGGGCAAAAACACATTAAAGCTCCGCTTGATATTTCTTTGATGTCGGACGGCTTCAAACGGGTGCTAAGTGCACTCATTTGTCTGACGATGGCCAAAGAAGGGTCTTCCAAGATCGTCTGCTTGGAAGAGCCTGAGAACTGCATCAATCCCTCGTTGCTGAAGAATTATCTCAGATCTATTGAGGCTTTTGCAGGCAATAACCGTATCCTCATCTCTTCTCATTCTCCTTTCCTAGCCAGTTATATCAGGCCTGAGCAGATTTATGTCGGCTTACCAGAAGAGGATGGCATGGCCACCTTTAAGCCCTTTAAAGAAGCAGGTGTGGAACGTGTGGCCAAAGCCGCTTCTGATGGCGATTACCTCTTCGGAGAATATGTTTTCAATCTTTTGGCAGGAGACGATACGGATCTGAAGTTCTTAAAGAAAGCCCTGGTGGATTGATGGCCAGGGTCTTTCTTTATGTCTGCGAAGGAGAGACAGACGTTCTCTTCTACAAAAAAGTCATCAATCAGATCTTAGTCATTCACCCTCAGCCGGTCTTTGACCAGATTGCCGATCCTATCAATGCCTGCGGCATTGGGAATTTTCAGAAGACAGTCAAAAGCAAGGTAAAGACATTTTATCTTGATAACGAGGACGACTATCCGGATTGCTCCTTTACTATCGCTCTTTGCCGTGACCACGATGTTTTTGCTCAGCAGAATCCGCCTGTGGATTGGAAACGTCTGTTGACCGACCTGAAAGCCATGAAAAGAGTGGAAAAGGTTGTCACAATCGACGCCTATGAGTCTATTGAGGATCTGTTCCTGCTGGACAGTCGGGGAATTGCCCGCTTCTTAGGACGCGAACCCATCTACACCTTCCAAGGAAAAAACGGGGCTGACAAGATGGAGAACTATTTCGTCTCCGTCAACCGCCACTATCTTAAAGGAAGCTACTCTTCCGATTTCATCGATTGCCTCAACATTCCGATGATCATGTCCAAGTCCTGTGAGACGATCTCTCAGATTTGTGCCTTGTTTAACATTCTTAAGCCCTGCGAAATCTGTCTCGAAATGGCCCATGACAACGAGAACAAAGGTGACAAATAACAGTTTATTTTTGAAAACGAACTCTTAGAATGATAACCGATTGATTGACCTGAGATCTTAGGTTGAATCCGATGATAGCTAATCCGAATCAGAGGCACTGATTGCAAGCAAACTTTCAGTGATTTGATAGCGAGGATGCTCCAGATAGTTCTTCTGGGGTGATCCTTTTTTCTCAAAGGCCATGCCATACTCTACCATTTCTTCGCAAAAATCAGCCGCGGCAGGTTTCATTTCAATGGGATTGGTCCAGGACTGAATGTCCCTAATTGTTTTCTTTTGGACTAATTCAGGAAATCCCATGGTTGAAATGATTTTATTAAATTCCTCCAGCGATTTAGCTACCTCAGGATTGCTGAGCGTAGATTTTCGGCTTATATGATCCAATTCATTAAAGGAGGCTTGAATATCTTGGAATCCCAGTTCCTTTAGATTAGGGGCAATATCATCCTTTGGTACCTTTCCTTCCATCGAAATACGTAAATTAAGGAAAAGCCTAGATAACCTATTAGCGAGCCAAGGCAAAAAGACCAAGTGGCTCTTCTCATTGATGTTATTCAGTAAGTTTTTGAAGACCGCAATATCATCCATTTGGAAGAAAGAAAGCGGAACTGCTTCAAACTTCCTTGGCCTTAATTCATAAATGTGTGTCTTTAAGCAGAATTCCGCGTTTTGAATTAAGTTTGATGCCTGAATATAAAGATAATGAATATTGTGAGTCAAAATAATCAAACGGTCACAATCATCTGTTATTTTTTTCTGAATAAGGAAATTACGCAGATGATAATAGGTTAAGGAATCTAATGAATCTACCGGATCATCAAGGACAATAGATTCATAATGCTGATTCGAATCAAGAATGTTGGCAAAAAACATAGCAAGAGCGAGTTTTCGCCGTTCGCCATCACTGTATTGAGAGGGGGATAAATCATCCAAAGGTTCCCAAGAAATGGTATGGCTTCCATACTTTAAAGTCTTTAAGTTGACTTCTTTATCGCTTCCGAGAAGCTTTAAGCATTCATTAATTGTTGCTTTTGCTTTTGCGGAATAGTCAACGAGCTCTTTGTCTAGTTCCTTTTCCTTTGTGACAATCTGTTGCTTTAAATAAGCAGATAAGAGTACTAAATAATAGGATGGCAAATAATTATTATTTATCAAATAGTTTCTTACAGAAAGAGAAACATCGGCTACCTCTTGAAGTGCCTGATCAGTTTGAGTTTTCACTATTTCAAACATTATTTCATGGTTGCTATTTACAGATTGTAGGGCGTTAGATAAAGCATTGAAAAGCTGTTCACAGGTTGTAACAATTTTTGGAAACAATTTTTTGGTATCAGATTGCTTTTCTGTTATTTTTTTCAAAGAATTCAGATTGTTTGAAATAGTGAGACGCAAATTTTCCTTTTCTTTGAGGAATTTTGAATCCAAAATTGATGACCACTTTGTTTTTGCCTCTTGTCCCTTATTAGAATTGCAAAAGAGACATTCTTTGTTATCCGCCTGAAGGGAAATGCCATTCCTAAGCCACGTTTTGTAATTTTCTTTGCTTTTGATACCAGCAAATATAGATTCTTCTTTGGCGATTTCAGCTAGATCGCCATTAAACCGTTCAATGGCTCCCGAATCTAAGTAAGGATGATGATCAATGAGAACAGCCTTTAAAAATACATCGCTTTCTATTTCCTTGTTTAAAGATTCAAAAAGGGTTCTTTCTTTGAGTTGATTTGCAGCTTGCTTAAGTTCGTTGTCATTATGTATGGTGGTTTCAAGAGGTTTAGTGACTGAATACTTTGATTTAGCCTGACTAATTGACTCAATAGGTTCCTTCGTGTCAAAAGAATAACAATCACTTAGGACCGAAGAAAGATCTTTTTCAGAAGAAGTATAATTATTTGCAAACATGATTCCCATGTTGTTTTCCAATTCCTCAACCTTGTTATCAACTTCTTTCTGGAACTTGGAAATTTTAGCGATTTCTTCAGCAAATTTTACGGTAGTTTCACCAATAAACAATCTAGAAAAATTTTTGCGATTGTCCTGGCTGATTTTAGTTCCGTCATTAGCATCAGTGATATAAATGTTCTTGTTGATGAAATCTGAATTAAACACGAGGGAATCATTCTGAAAGCATCGGCTTAAAGTGGTTTTGCCACATCCGTTTCCTCCAAAGACAAAAATAAAACCCTTATCAAGAGTTAGTTCAAAGTCTTGGCCTGCACTATAAGAATGAAACTTCATTTTTTCCGCCATTCTATTCTCCTTTTTCTATTTGTTAATGTCTTTGTTAAAAATATTGTTAAAAAATAATAAGAGTCCCTGTAATAAAAGTTCACCAAGCTTCTGATCCAGATTAACTATTTACAAGTATAGCTCATTAGAACGAAGATAATTGACAATCTATTGATTTTTAGAGTTATTTTTATATTCATAATCAAAAAGCGTGTTACTTGTCCTTTTACGTCATTGAAAAACTAATTTACCTAAAGGGATTCTTTTTTATATTCATTACTTCAATGTTTTTCAGTTGCAAACGTTGATTCAAAAGTGTTACTCTTCCCTCGGAAGAAGTCTAAGGAGGCAATTCCTATGACAACGGAATTATCCAAAGAATTAAGAAAACAGGCACTGAAGAGTCAGCAGGATGAGATCAATGGCGTGGCTATCTATGCTTTCATGGCGAAACGACAGGCCAAGAAGTTCCCTGAGAATGCCAAGATCCTTTCTCAGATGTCTAAGGATGAATATAAGCATTATAAGATGTGGGAAGCGATGACCGGCAAAACCAAGAAGGCTCACGTCTTCTGGACGAAGGTGATGACGGTCATCCTCGGCATCACCTTCGTCATCAAGACGATGATGAAAGGCGAACGCCTGGGACAGGCGACCTATGAACGGCTCCAGAAGGAGGTCCCGGAAGCGGCTCTCATGCTGGCCGATGAACGTCACCATGAGAAGGAGCTCTATGGTCTGGTCGATGAGGAGCGCCTCCACTATGTCGGCGACATGGTCCTTGGTCTTAACGATGCCCTGGTGGAGTTAACCGGTGCCATCACCGGTGTCACCTTCTCTCTTCAGGACTGTCGGCTGATTGCCTTAACCGGCATCGTGACCGGTGTGGCGGCTACCCTTTCGATGATGGCCTCTAACTTCCTAGCCCAGAAGGAGGAAGGGAATCCCCATCCGTTCAAGAGTTCCCTCTATACCGGGACAGCCTACCTCGTGACGGTGGCTCTGTTAGTCCTTCCCTACCTCCTCTTCATGCTCACCTCGTTAAGCAACAGCTATCTTTATGCATTCTTGGTGATGATCGGCATCGTCCTACTGGAGATTGCCAGCTTCAACTTCTATACCTCGGTAGCCCAGGAGAAGAAGTTCTGGGGTCATTTCCTCTTGATGGCCGGTATCTCCTTAGGTGTCTCGGCTATCTCTTATGGCATCGGCATTTTAGCCAAGATGTGGTTAGGTGTCTCCATCTAGTTCTTAATCGTTGTCTTTCTTTTCCAGCCTGGAGTCTCTCCCGAGGTGAGAGTGCTTTACAATAGAAGGTAAGCGCCTGGGAGAGACTCCAAGGCTAAGGAGGCAAGAGGATGGATCCGGTGCTGTTCCGGTGGTTAGCGCTGATAGTTGCCCTAGGAGCAATCCTAGTCAGCTTTCTCTTGCGGTATCACCGCTTAGCCAGCCTCCGGATCTGTTTCATCCTGGTCAGTCTCTTATTGATCTATAAGATAGCGGAGATCCCCTATGAGATCAGCCACTCCTATTATGTGATTCCCTATGAGGTCTCTCACTTAGCCTATTATGTCGTTCCTTTATTGTTATTATCGGGATTGCCGGGTTCGGACTTTGCCAGCGGTGCCTTAAGCCTGATCACCGGTGTCGGTTTTCTGTTAGGAGCCCTGATCCGGCCGGACAGTCTCATTGAGGGCATGTCCCTCTATGAGACTGTCCGTCTGCTGGTGACGCATGAGCTGCTCTTTTTTGTCTCCCTGCCGCTCTTATTTACTATCCGTCAGTATTCCAAGAGAGACTACCTTGCCTTCTTAGGGATGATGGCTGGGTTTGTCATCTACTTCCTGCTTCTCAAATACCGGGTTATCTTCCCTAAGGAGGACTTTAACCCGTATAGTATTGCTTTACGGGTTCTGGATGGGAGCTTAGTGGGATATCTGACTCCGGATGTCACCTTAGGACTGAGAGTCCTCTTTTCATCGTTCTGTCTTCTTCTGGTCTTTGGGATTCCCTATCTTCTCTTACTTGTTTCCCTGGCTTCCTTTAAGAGGCGAAAGAGCAAGGGAAGAGTGACGTATCCTTTTATTCCTTTAACGTACCGAGGCGGACTTCTTCCCTTGCTCATTCGCTGTCATCGTAATAGTTTATTAAGCAAAGATAAACAATATCTTCTCGCTGGCATCGATGAATCCTTGCTTTGGATGAGGTAGGTCAAAGGCGCTTTCATAAGGCTTTTCAAGGAATCGGATTCGGTTAGCCGTGAGGTCCCTCACGGCTCTGTTTGTTTTTAGGTTGGTCGGGAGAAATCTTAATTGGTGCCGGTTAGCTTGTGAGAGAAAAAAGGATTCTTTAACCTGTAAGCGTTATCACGTTTCAAAGGAGGATAACGATTATGAAAAAGAAGATTGCTGTGCTGTCTTTTCTCTTAGCTCTCGTCGCCGGCGGACTGACCGGCTGCAACAAGCCGACTTCGGTGGCTTCCGCCGCGGGTTCGACCGCGGTGAGTGTCGTCTCCACTGCCAGTGAGAGTGTTGCCGGTTCGACCTTTGCAAAAGCCGAGAAAGCATCCTTAACGGGAGCTTATCTCTCGCCGGCAAAGCTTACCTACACCAATATGAGACCCACCTACAACTACTATATGACCAGCTACACCATGGAGGAGTTGGAGACCTTCTCCGACAATACCTATGTCTTAGCCATCTCTTATACGATGTTCTCCGGTCTGGTTCTGCCGGAGTCAGGCAATGAGGCAAGTGGCAATGAGCGGACCAACTATGTCCAGCGCTTCATGGGCACCTGCACCTCAAAGACCAACGATCTGGATGAGGATACGTTGGATGTCACTTTAGCCATCCCCAACCGGGTCATCGTCCTTGAGGACTCGACCTATTTAGCCGATACGGCTTCTTGGACGGACGAGATGACGACCGCTACGGCCGTCAAAGATAAGTCCGGCAACGTCACCACCTCCTATGCCAACGGTGGCGAGTACCTCGCCTCCGTAGCCTTCAAGGAGCAGGTGCTCTCGGTCTCCAAGACCAAGGCCAGCTTTGACTACACGGTTTTCAGAACCGCCGAGGATACCAATCCAACGGTGACGGCTACCACCGAGAAGGGAACCTTCGACAATGCTTTCCTTTCGCCGGCCATCCTGACCTATACCAATATGAGACCGACCTACAACTACTATATGACCGTCATGGATCAGCAGGCCATCACCTTGAACAATGACGGTACCTATGAGATCTGTCTCTACAGCTCGGATTTCTCCGGTCTGGTTCTGCCGGAGGCCGGCAATGAGGCCTCGGGCAATGAGCGGGAGAACTTCGTCAAGCATTTCTATGGCACGTATACCTCCAAGACCAATGATCTCGATGAGGATTCGCTCGATATCACCTTCGCGGCAGCCACCCGAGCCGTCGTCACCTATGATTCCACCTATCTGGCCGATACGGCCAACTGGACGGATGCCATGACGACCGCCACGGCCGTCAAGGACCGCTCCGGCAACGTCACGGCCAGCTATGCCACCGGCAACGACTACTTGGCTTCGCTGAAGTTCACGGCCCAAACCGTAACCGCCAACAAGAAGACCCACGGCTTCGATCATACCGATTTCATCGGTAAGTAGGAGGCCAGGATGAACTTCAGGAAACTGAGGGGAGCCAGCAGTATCCTTCTTACCGTCGTGTCCTTATGCTGCTTTGCTTCCCTGTTGGCGTTTGATAATTCCGGGCAGGTCGATATTGCCTTAGGCATCAAGAAGAACTCCTCACTGGGACAGAGCGACTACAGCTCCGTCGAGGAGATGAGAAAGGCCGAGAAGGCCAACGAGATCGAGACTCAGGAGGAGGGATCCGTGCTCTTCTTCAATGAGAAGAACGCACTCCCCTTAGTCAAGACCAACCATGTCACTCTCTTAGGGCGAACGGCTGCCGACAACATCTTCAAGGGCGGATCCGGCGGATCCACCACCACGGATGAGACGGCAACCTCCCTCTATGAGGCTCTCAAAGACGAGGGGTTTGGCATCAATGAGACGATGTACCAGGCCTTGAAGAGCAGTTCCGTCACCCGGGCCAGAGGAGCCATCGGCGAAGTGCCGGGTTCCTTCTATACGAATGATCTGCAGGCCTCCTTTGCCAGTGACTACAACGATGCTGCCATCATTGTCTTGGGCCGCTATTCCGGCGAACAGCAGGACTTCACGGCCGGGGGCGATACCGGCAAGGATAACGACACGGACACAAACGGCGATCCTATCGATACCCAAGGGGTGGCGATGCTTTCCCTCCATCAGGAGGAGAAGGATGTCATCACCATGGCCAAGACGAGTGGCAAATTCAAGAAGATCATCGTCATTCTCAACACGTCCTCGGCCATGGATATCGGCGAACTCAAGTCGTTAGGCGTAGACAGCTGTCTCTGGGTCGGCTACCCGGGCTTTGCCGGCTTTTCCGGCGTGGCCAAGGTCTTGGCCGGCGAGAGCGACATCAGCGGCAAGACGGTCGATACCTATGCTACCAACTCCCTGTCCAGTCCGGCCATGCGGAACTACGGCTCCTTCCGGTTTTCCAATGTCACGGCCAGCGGCCAGAATCAGTATCTGGTCTATGCGGAGGACATCTATGTCGGCTATAAGTACTATGAGACCCGCTACCAGGATCAGATCCTCGGCATCAACAACGCCGACTCTTCCAAGGGCTGCTATGCCGGAGAGAGTCAGTGGAACTATGCTGCCGAGATGGTCTATCCCTTTGGCTATGGCCTCTCCTATAGCTCCTTCAAGGAGGAGCTGACGGACTTGAGCTGGGATACCACCAGCCATGAGGTGAAAGCCACCATCAAGGTCACCAACCTCGGGGTCGGGGATTCTTCGACGTATCAAGGCACCTCCAAGGATGCCGTGGCTCTCTATGTCTCGCTTCCCTATGAGAAGGGTCAGGCCAGCAAGTCTGCCATTCAGCTGGTGGGCTATGCCAAGACCGGTGCCCTCAAGAAGGGTCAGTCCGAGACGGTGACACTCAAAGCCTCGGATTATCTCTTTGCCACCTATGACCAGGAGGCCGTCAATGGCGCCGATACGACCAAGAAGGGCTGCTATACCTTCGACAGCGGTGATTATGTCTTCAGCATCGGCAACGGCGCCCATGAGGCTCTCAACAATGTCCTGGCCTTCAAAGGCCAGGGCGGCCTGAGTGATCCCGAGGGCAATGGAGTGACCGGCGAGGCCAGCAAAGCCAAGAAGGTCAGCTTAGCCAAGCTTGACAACACGACCTATGCCAAATCGCCGGATACCGGCGCGATTGTCTCCAATCACTTCGAAGACATCGATGTGAATCACTTCACTCCCAACGCCGTCACCTATCTCTCCCGGGATGACTGGAACACCTATCCTTCCCGGATCAAGGATCTGACGGCCACCGATGAGATGAAGACACTGCTGGACGGACATAGCTACACCAAACCCAGCGATGCTCCGGAGATCAGCTCCTTCAAGTATTCCCAGAAGTACGATACGCCCGTCACCTTAGCCAGCATGAAGGATGTCAGCTACGCCGACGATGCCAAATGGGATACCTTCATCGATCAGCTGACCCCGAGCGAATTGGCCAAGATCCCCGGCGAGAAGTTCGGCAACGATGCCATCACCGAATTAGGGGTGCCGGCAACCTCGGCTGCCGATGGCCCGGACGGCATTCAGGACAACACCGGCTACAGCCATGTCTGCGAGACGGTGGCAACGTCTACCTTCAATGACGAGCTGATCACCAAACGTGGCAAGTTCATGGCCGAAGACGGCATGGCTGCCGGCCAGAATGGCGTCTATGGCTTTGGTGCTGATATGCACCGGACACCCTACGGCGGCCGGAACTTCGAATACTACTCCGAAGATATGATTCTCTCCTATCTGGCCGGCGCCGTTGAGGCCAAAGCGGCCAATGACATGGGATTAACGACCTATGTGAAGCACTTCTGTGCCAACGACCAGGAAGTCTGGCGTCAGGGATCGGCAACCCTGATGCGGGAACAGGCCTACCGGCAGGGACCGCTCAAGGGTTTTGAGGGTTCCTTCACCAAAGGCGGCTCCTTAGGGACGATGACCAGCAATGCCCGTGTCGGCTTACGGACCGTGTCGATGGACTATCAGACCATGACGACTGTCTTACGCAACGAATGGGGCTTCAAGGGTGTGGCGATGACCGACTCTTCCAAGGGTTCGGCCTACTACCTCTACACCAAGGAGTCGGTGGTGGCTGGCATTGACCAGTTCAACAACGATGAGACCCGCGGGACGGTCGATATGAAGAATGCGCTCATCAAAGAGAAGGATGGCTATCTCTGGCAGAAGGCCAGAGTCATCGCCAAACACTACTTCTATATGCTCTCCCATAACTTCTGCATGGCGTCTTTGACCAAGGACAGCAAGGTGACGGTCAGCGTGTCCTGGTGGAAGACGACGATCATCGTCATTCTCTCCGTGCTGGCGGTAGCAACGGTTGCCCTCATCGTCTTAACCGTCATCGCCGGTGTCCAGAAGGCGAAGGAAGGAGCTCAGTTATGACCCTCTACTTCAAAAACGTGGTGCTGAGGAAGCGGTGTCTGGGGCAGAGAATCGCCCTGATCACGGCCGGCATCCTCTTCGTTGTCTCGCTTTGCTATCTTCTCATCAACCCCGGAGCGCTGAAGATCACCGATGATTCGAGGACCTTGACGTTTCTAGCCTTCTTCTTCGGATCCGTGATCACCCTCTCCTTGCTCTTCTACAACCAGGATATCCTGTCCTCAATTCTCCCGGTCATCTCGCTTATCCTCTATGCCCTAGGCTGGGGCAGGATGCTCTATCTGACCGCCTATCCGCTGGCCGACAAGATCACCGGCGTCAACTGGTTCGGCGGCAATCTTGCCATCTTCCTGACGTTCTTCATTCTCTTCGGATTAGGGACGGTTGCTCACATCGTGTCTCTCTTCCTTCCCCAGACGGAAGGAGAAAGATAGATCTCCCTTGAAAAACGGCGAGGCCCTTCTGTTCAGGACCTCGCCGTTTCTGTTGTTTCCTTGTCTTCGAAGACCAAGAGCAGCCGATAGACGTTGTTTTTGGCGGAGCAGGTCATCGTCCCCTGATATTTCTCCGTCAGGTAGCGGATGCTGCGGGAGCCGTAGCCATGGGGATGGTCGCCCGTTTTATCGGAAAGAGGCAGCCCCTTCTCATCAAAGCGGACCTCGCCTTGGCAGCTGTTGGTGATTTCGACAAAGACCAAGCCTTTCTTCCGGTAGATGGCCAGATCGATCAGCCGCTTTTCCGGCTCCGGGATGGCCAGACAGGCATCGACGGCATTGCCGATGGCATTGTTAAGGAGAGCATAGAGCTCAGTGCTGTCGAAGAAGCGGACGGCACTGCCGTCGGCCAGGGTCGTGAAGCGGATCTGGTTCTTCTCACAGAGCAGCTGTTTTTCATAGATGATGGCATCCAGGACATCGTTGCCGGTCTTGACGGTGGAGTCATAGATCCGGGTGGCATCCTTGAGCTTGCTCAGTTCCTCATCGGTGATCTTGCTGCCGAGATCGTTGAGCTGGTGTCTCAGGTCATGGCATTTGGCGTTGATGATGTCGACATTGGCCCGGACCGAGTCGAACTGGTTCTTCTCCTCATGGAAAAGTTCGGCCATGACCTGAGCCTCCTGCTCCTTCTGGCTCTGGAAGAAGATGCCATGGCGGATCAGTAAGACAAAGAGGCAGATGAAGGAGTCCAAGACCTTCAGGAGAATCGTCAACGTCCAGCTCTGGTTCTGATAGGGATCGGAGAAGCCGAAGACAAAGTCCGTCAGGATGACGGAGAGAATGGTCAGAAGGAGGATATTCACCTGAGTCCTCTTCGTCTCGGCCAGATCCTCCTTTTCCCGGAAGATCCTGCCGAAAAGGACATACATCACGATATGGAAGGCATAATAGACGCCCCAGTCCAGGGCAATGCTGGCTCCGCCGAAGAAGGACATGCTCGTCTTGTCATCAATGCCGAAGACATTCAGCAGCAAGGAGAAGAGCTTCCCTACCAGAACGATGGTGGCATTGGTGGCACAGAAGGTCAAGGTTTTACGGAAACCCGTGCCCTGGTAGAGGAAGGTTACCAACAAAGCCAGATAGCTGGCCAACGTCAGGGCATGGAGGATTCCTCGTAGAATCAAAACGCTGCTAAGAGCATAGCGGAGATAGGCTAAGCCGATGCCTAAGGGGAGGAGCAAGAGGACCAATAGCACCAAGGCCAGTCCGAAATGCTTCCGGCGCTTGAGGTTGAGATTGAAAAGGAGGCAGCCGATGAGCTGCTCCAGAAGGCCACTTGTGGCAATGACAACCTGTGAGTAGACATCTTTCCCGAAAAGACCCACGAGCCATTCTCTCATCGCTAGGCCCCCTCCAGATAGGTGACTAACGCCTCTTGGAAGGCTTTCTTCCGCGGCTGAGAGATCTGGAGAAGATCGTTAGCGACCTTAACGTCATAGCCTTTGATATGGTCGACATACTTCAGATGGACCAGATAACAGTTGTTGCAGCGGGAGAACTCCTTCGATCCCGGCTTCTTCTCAACAGCCGTGATGGAGTCATAGGTTTCAAAGTTTCCTTTCGTGGTATGGAAAAGGACATGGTGCTTCAGAGACTCCACATAGGTGATATCGCTGACCAGGATTTTCTGTTTGTTGCCTTGGCAAAGGATGAGAAGGCTCTGATCCTCTTTCGTATGGACCCGGGACAAGGCCCGCTGCATCTTCAAGGAGAAGGAGGGGTAGTCGATCGGCTTGATGACAAAGTCCAGGGCATCGACCTGATAGCCCGAGACGGCAAACTGAGCCAAGGAGGTGATAAAGATCAGGATCACCTCCTGATCCTTTTTACGGATCTCGCGAGCGGCTGCCATGCCGTCCATATAAGGCATCCGGATATCCAGGAAGATGATGTCGTAGTCCGCCTTATAGTTGTCTAAGAGGCCCAAAGGATCACGGAAACGGGTTGTGAGAAACGCCTGCTGGTTTTCCTGGCCGTATTTTTCAATAAACCCTAAAAAACGGTTGGCATCGTCATCGCTGTCCTCGACAACCGCTATCTTTGCCATAGTATAATCGATTATACCATACCCTGCCTTTTTGAGACGAAACGGGCCCGTAAAGAAAATCGATATAATAATCATCTGTTTAATATTAAACAAGTATTGCAATTTAAAAAACAGGAAAGTATAATTCTAAGTATGAAAAACACACAAGGAAAAAGCCCGGTAACGGACTTAAAGACAGTCTCTCCTGCTGGGAAGAGAAGCCGGTCGCCTTACAAGAATTCCGAAAGGACGAAGCAGACCATCCGTAAAGCCGTCATCAAGCTGTTAGCGAAGAAGAAGGATCTCAAAGCCATCAGTATCAGCGATATCGCCAAAGAGGCCGATATCAACCGCGGAACCTTCTACCATCACTACCGCAATGTCAGTGACGTCATCAACGAAATCGAAGATGCCCTGATGGCTGAGGTCACGCAGTCCTGGGAAATCTCCAGCAAGCAGAACGATTCGCTCAAGAGCTTCCTCTCCCTCGTCTTCAAAACTTACAAGGACAATGCCAACACGTATCATCAGATCGTCAACTACATTCCCCGGTATGTCTACATCGAGATGAAGGACAAGTTCATCCAAGAGGCCGCTCATCACTTTGAGAAGGATGATTCCTTATCCCAGCTGCAGCTTGCCGAGATCAACCTCTTAGCCAGCGGCATGATCACTCTGGTCATCGAATACTTCGAAGACAAGACCACCCTGACCCTGGATCAGATTGAAGAGTACTCCTATCAGCTCATCATCTCCGTCTTCCCTCAGTTCAAGCAGGATTAGTTCCAGCGCCAACGAAAAAGCGGGGAGGCACCTCAATGTGCCTTCCCGCTTTTAGGTTAATTCGACAGCAACTAAGCCTTTTTCTTGGAATCGAGCAGATAGCCGAGAACATAGACGATGCCGGCAATGCCGCCATAGACGACACAGGACCAATCCGTCCAGGTGACGGTCTTGGACTTGACTTCATTGACAATGACACCGACGACGTTGATGACTAAGAGTAAGACAATGATGAAGCTTAGGATCTTGACCCAGCCGACGTTCTTGCCGCTGATAGCGTAAGTCATATCCGACCAGCCACCGGCCAGATCCAGGATGATCCAGAGGACCACGATGCCAAAGGCAAGGATACCGATATAGAGAGGATCCGTACCGAAGAACTGAGCCTTATCCTGAACCAGGATAGTCACCACACCGACAATCTCGATGACAGCCGAGATGAAGAAGAGGAGACCACCGATAAAGAGTAGGATCTTGCCAACGGTTTTCAGATGGGCTTACGCCTCCTTGAATGAAACTAATATAGGCGCTTTGTTGAAAGTTGTAAAGGGAAGACTTAAAGGTTTTCGTTTTTAATTATTTTAAAGATTAACTGCTTTTTTCTCTGCTTTGACTGTTCCTGTGAGAGTTCATTGATGCCTTTCCCTCAGAGGCCCCGAAAAGTTTTCTTTCTTTCGTTGGACGTTTCTCTTGGTTTCTCCCAATAGTAGGTGAAGGGAGGGCAGCGATGATGACCACTCATTACAAAGGAGCCGTGGCCCGGATCTATCCGGACAAGGCTCAGACGGCGATGCTGGAGCATCTCTTCTGGTGTCTCAGGAGTCTTTACAATGCCAGTCTTCTTTTTCTGATAGAGACGAAGCAGAAGGACCCGGACAAGACACTGACGACGGAAGACTGCATCCGGCATCTTGGCCAGACCTTTTTCAAGGATGGGGCCAACCCCGAGATCCTGCAGCTCCCTAAGACATTCCTAAGGGAAACGGTGGAGCAGAGCCTCCGCCGTTTCGCCTTGGATCAGGCCAAAGGCAGGAAGAGCCATCTGAAGTCCCATTATGACAGCCACGAAGCCATTCATCTGAAAGCCTTAGGCTGGTACGGCAGAATCGACAGCACGAAACGACTCTTCTCCTGCACGAAGTTAGGTCAGGTCCGCTTACGGGGCTTGATCCGCAAAGTCACGGACGGCTTTTCCTTTGTATTACAGAAAGACGGGGTGTCCCATTTCTATCTTTCCCTTTTAAGCAGGGCGCCTCTTTGTCCGTTACCCTATCCTGGAAAGAAACCGGTAGGCATCGATCTGGGATTGACGGATTATGTGACGACCTCCGAGGGTAAGAAGATTCCCAATCCCCGTCCTTTTAAGCAGGCCGAGAAGCGGTTAGCTCATCTGGAAAGACTCCTGGCCAAGAAGACCTTCCATTCCAAGAACTGGTACAAGATGAAAGCCAAAATCAGCAAGCTTTTTCAGAAAATCACCCATATCCGAAGAGATTTCCTTCATAAGCTGACCCATCGCCTGGTGAAGAAGCACAGCTTCATCGCCATTGAGAACCTGGATGTCAAGGAAATGGCGGCCAAACGCCAGTTAGCCAAATCCATTGCCGATGCTGCCTTCTTTGAATTCAAACGGCAGCTCACCTATAAATCCCTCTGGAATCGGCGGACCCTGGTCGAAGTCGACCGCTACTATCCTTCCTCGCAGATCTGCTCGACTTGCCAATACCAGGAGAAGGAAGTCAAGAATCTGGCTGTCCGGCACTGGACCTGTCCGAAATGCCATACCCACCATGACCGGGATCTCAATGCTGCCAACAACATCCTCAGGGAAGGCATCCGCCTCTTCTGTGAGAAGGAGAACAAAACCATTCCTAAGAAATACCAAATCTAAAGAGCAGGAGCCGGTAAGAAGCCTCGACGATACGCTAAGAGAAAAAACGGGCTGAAAGCCAATAAAAAAAGACCGAGTCTATGAAGAGCAGGGTCTGGATGATGCTATCCGACAATTAGGGGGGCCAATCCCCGAATCCAAGCCTCTGGAGATTGCAATGCCTTACGGCGCAATCGTTGAACGAGGAAGCTGTGTCGAGATGTTTCGGCAGAGCACCGCCTTCTTATCGTTTCCATACGGAGACGACAAAGAGGTGCCATTAGATTCTCAAGGCTACATTCGGGTTCAATCCCTATGCAGCTACCCAAGGTTAGTACCTACTATATCAATGTCGCAATGTTAAGCAAACTGGTGACCCGAATGGGATTCGAACCCATGAATGTAGCCTTGAGAGGGCTAAGACTTAAACCGCTTGTCGATCGGGCCAGCAATGGACGTTTCGTGAACGGCTACGACGAAGACTTGCGAAACGGCTTAAATAATATAGTTGATATAGGGGTAAGTTTCAAGTAAATTCTTGTCATTCCATCTTCCTTATTGTATAATTTACCTCGCGCCATTAACAAAATGGTGTCATTAACCATGGGAGTGGATCTTGTCGACAAGTCCCTGATACCGAACCCTTCTTTAGATCTAACACCGCATATATGGTTAGCTTTGCTCAGTATCTCGGGTTGACATCTTGAATCTTCCAGAAGGTCAACAAAAAGGAGGCTCATTGAAATGAGCGATGAAGTGAAGGCCACTGTGGCCACTGCTGGGACGACGACGGAAGTGAAGACGGATGTGATGGCTTCGACGGTTCATAAGGATACCGATCAGGTCGTCTCTCCGAAGGCTTTACTTGATGCGGGATGCCATTTCGGTCATAAGGTTTCGCGTTGGAATCCGAAGATGAGACAGTATATTTATGGCAAGAGAAACAATCTGCACATCATTGATCTCAACAAAACCAGTGCTCAGATGCAGAAGGCTTATATTGCTCTGAAGGACATTGTTGCCAAGGGCGGCAAGGTTATCTTTGTCGGCACCAAGGCCTATGCTCAGAAGGCTATTCAGGAAGAAGCCGTCCGTTCCGGTTCCTTCTATGTTGCCCACCGTTGGTTAGGTGGTACGTTGACGAACTTCCGCACCATCCTCAAGAGAATCGCTCTCTTAAAGGAAATCGAGACCAAGGAGCTCAATGGTGAGCTCGAGAAGCTCCCCAAGAAGGAACAGGCCAATCAGCAGAAGCTGAAGGCTAAGCTCAGCACCAACCTCGAGGGCATCAAGGAGATCCGTTTCCTTCCCAATGCCTTAGTTGTCGTTGATCCTAAGGAAGAACACAATGCCATCAACGAAGCCAGAGCTCTGCATATCCCTGTTTTCGCTTTAGGCGATACTAACACCGATCCGGATCAGATCAATTACCTCGTTCCGGCCAACGATGATGGCGAAGCTTCGATCCGTCTGATTGTCGGCCTCTTCGCCGATGCCGTTGTCGAAGGCAAGGGCGGCGAGCCGCTTTATGCCTATAAGAATGCTGAAGCTGCCACTTCCACGATGGCTGAGATGCTCAAGGGTGTTGATCAGGTTGAGCAGACCAAGACCATCCGTATGAAGTTAAGAGATGATGCCATTGCCATCCGCAAGGCTAAGAATGCCGGCCGTCCGATGAGACGTAAGCCGCTCAAGAACTTCCACAACTTCCATCATGATGATTCGATGAGTTCGTCTTCGTCTGCTGTTCCGACTACTTCCGCTCCGGCTGCTGACAAACCTACTGAAGACACGACTGCCTCTAGCGAGAAGCCTGCTGCTGAGGAGGGAAAGTAAATGAGTGAACAGATTGAACTGATTAAGCAGTTAAGAGACCGTACCGGCGCCGGTATCATGGATTGCAAGAAAGCTCTTATCGCTAACGACAACGATATCAGCAAAGCCATGGATTGGCTCCGTGAGAAGGGTATTGCCAAGCAGGCCAACAAAGCCGCGACGAGAATCGCTGCCGAGGGTGTGGCTTGGGTGATGGTCGATGGCAACCATGCTGCCATTGTCGAAATCAACTCCGAGACCGACTTCGTTGCCAACTCCGATCCCTTCCGTGCTCTGGTCAAGGAAGTCAATGAATTGGTTCTCAAGAACGCTCCGAAGACTTTGGATGAAGCCAAAGCCATCAAGAACGCTGCTGGCAAGTCCATCGCTGACCTCTTTGTCGATGCCGGCATCAAGCTCGGCGAAAAGCTCGATTTCCGTCGTTTTGCCTTTGTCACCAAGAGCGATGATGAGGTCTTCGGACCTTACATCCATATGAACGGCAAGATTGCTACCCTGGTCGTCTTAAAGGGTGGCGATGCCGAAGCCGCCAATGGTGTCGCCCTCAACGTCTGCTCGATGAATCCGGCGTATCGGACTCAGGCCGATATTCCGCAGGAAGTCATCGATAAGGAAAGCGTCATCGAACTGGAAGCCAGCAAACAGGATCCGAAGTTCGCTTCGAAGCCGGAAGCTATCCAGAAGAAGATCGTCGAAGGCAAGGTCCGTAAGAGCATCGGTGAGGCCGTCTTGGCGGATGAGCCGTATGTTCTCGATGATACCAAGACCATCGGACAGTTCCTGGAAGAGAAGAAAGCCACGGTCGTCAGCTACATCCGTTATGCTGTCGGCGAGGGCATTGAGAAGAAAGTCGATGATCTGGCTAGCGAAGTCGCTAAGCAGGTCAGCGCTGCTTCCAAGTAGTTGTTGAAAAACAGGCACCTCGCAAGGGGTGCCTTTATTGTAAAATAGTAGGAGTCGAACGCACAAAGGAGAAAACCATGACTTACAAACGCATCTTACTGAAGATTTCAGGCGAAGCCTTAGAGGATAAGGAAGACCATCAGATTTACTCTCCGAAGACCTTAGCCAACATCTGCAATACCGTCAAGAAGATCACCGCCATGGGTGTTCAGGTCGCCATGGTCGTCGGCGGCGGGAACATCTGGCGCGGAAATCTTTCTTCCACCATCGGCATTGACCAGGCTACCGGAGACTATATGGGAATGCTGGCAACCATCATGAATGCGATGGCCGTCCAGGCGTTCTTCGAGAACAATGGTCTGGATGTCCGGGTCATGTCTGCCTTACCCATCAACGCCTGCGCTGAACCCTATATCCGTCGCAAGGCAATCCGTCATCTTGAGAAGGGCAGAGTCGTCATCTTCGCCGGTGGCGTCGGTTCGCCTTTCTTCACTACCGATACGGGTGCAGCCCTCAGAGCTAAGGAAATCAACGCCGATAGCATCTTCATGGGTAAGAACGGAGTCGATGGCGTCTACGATGATGATCCCCGCAAGAATCCGAAGGCCAAGCTGCTCAAGCAGGTCACCTATCATGACATCTTAGCCAACAGTCTCAAGGTCATGGATAACACGGCTGTCGGTCTCTTATCGGAGAGCGACATCAAGATCCACGTCTTCAATATGGCTGACACCGATAATGCCGTCCGGATCCTCAAGGGTGAGGATATCGGAACCATCATCAGTAAGAAGTAATACTTTATAATTCAGGTTAATCTTAGTAAAATAGAGCTAGCTGAATGCATAGGAGGCCACTTTTATGGCAATTCTTGATGAATGTGTCGATAAGATGAACAAATGCAACGAATCGCTGAAAGAATCCTTAGGAACGCTCCGTGCCGGCAGAGTCACCGCTGCCTTGCTCGATAAGGTCTATGTCCGCGCCTATGGCGAGAACATGATCCTCAAGAGCTTAGGCTCGATTGGCTCCATCTCGCCGACCGATCTGCAGATCAAGGTCTTCGATCCTTCGACCATGAAGGATATCGTCAGCGGTCTCAACAAGGCCGATCTCGGCTGCACCGTCGCGCAGAACGGCTCTGCCATCATCCTGAAGTTCCCGGCTCCGAGTGAGGACCGCCGTCAGGATCTCATCAAACAGGCCAAGAAGTATGGCGAGGATGCCAAGGTTGCCATCCGCAACGTCCGTCGTGACTTCAATGATAAAGCCAAGAAGGATACCACCCTTTCCGAAGATATGCAGCACAACATGCTGACCGACATCCAAAAAGCCACCGATAACCATATTGCTGAGATCGATAAGCTTGTCCAAGCCAAGACCAACGATATCGAGACTATCTAATGGCCGATCTTCCGAACGTCGTTCCGATCCGGCATATTGCTTTCATTATGGACGGCAACGGGCGCTGGGCCAAAAAACGGCTCCTGCCTCGCAGCGCCGGACATAAGGCTGGCGTCAGCCGAATCAAGGAAATTGTCACCTCGTGCTATGATGACCACGGCATCTATGCCGTTTCGCTTTTCACATTCTCAACGGAGAACTGGAACCGTCCTGAAAAGGAGATTGCCATTCTTTTCTCGTTGCTGAAGGAGTTCTTCCTCAAGGAGATCGACTATTTCGTCTCCCGGGGAACCCACATCAATGTGCTGGGCAACCTCGATGACCCTCGCATCCCGAAGGATGTCTTGGAAACCATTCAGATGGCTATGAATCGGACCAAGGACCTCAACAAGAACGTCTTCAACGTCCTTTTCAACTATGGTTCCCGGGATGAAATCGTCCGCGCCTCCCGAGCCATTGCCGAGGATGCCATCGCCGGCAAGATCGATCCGAAGAACCTGACACAGAAGGATTTCAGCCGCTATCTTTTCACCGGCGAGCTTTCCGATGTCGACCTCTTGGTCCGGACCAGCGGCGAAGAGCGGCTTTCCAACTGTCTTCTGTATCAGATTGCCTATGCCGAGTTTGTCTTCGAACCCACCTATTGGCCGGACTACACCAAAGACACCTTGGCTCACGATATCGATCTCTATCGGCAGCGTAACCGCCGTTTCGGTGCCATCAAAGCGTAATCACCATGGCAATCAACCGACTGTCGTCCTCCAGTAAGACCGGCATGGCTACCCGTATCATCACTGGCATAGTCCTGATGAGCGTGTTTGTGCCTTGCCTGGTTTTCGGTAACTGGGCGTTCTTCATCTTCATGGTCTTCCTTTCGGTCGTCGGCATCTGGGAGATTGTCAAAGCGCCGGGTCAGAACCGCTACGATATCCTGACGATTGCGGTCGTCTATATCTTCGTCCTGTCGTTTATTTTCTGGACATTCCTGAAGAACTTCTTAACCTACGGCAGCTTCTTTAGGGATGACTATTTCTATCTCTGCGATATCTTTGTGTCCATTACTGGAATCATTGTTTATGCCTTAATCCTCTTCTTAATCGCCATTACCACTCCCAAGGTCACCTTAAGCGATGTCACCTATCTCTTCACCATCGGCATCGTCTTTGCCTTAGGGATGCAGGGTATGTTCTTCCTGCGGTACTTCCCGAACTCCTCGGGTATTGTCAACTTCACCCCGACCTCGGAGCTCAATCCTCATACCATGATCACCGCCAGCTATGGTGAGAGCGTCAGCTTAGGCAACTACTTCACCAGCTGGTTCCACCATTATGGCTTATCCCAGAAATTCAATTCCTGCCTCCTGTTCTTCTTCATGCTGATCGGTACCTGGGGCAGTGATGTCGGTGCCTACTTCATCGGTCTCTTCTTCGGCAAGCACCGGATGAATCCACGGATCTCTCCCCATAAGACCTGGGAAGGCTTCTTCGGCGGAATGGTCATTTCGATCGGCGCCAGCCTTGGCTTTGCCGCCATCTGCGAATTCTGCTTCCATTCGCCGCTGGTTCCCGGTGTCATCCAGTTCAGCCATTCCGAAGTGCTGGAGACCTTAGGCGTCCTTGACGGGACAGCCTGGCCGTTTATTGTGATATTGGCGATTCTGATGCCGGTCGTCGGCAATGTCGGCGGCTTCCTCTTCTCGTTGGTGAAACGGCAGTACGGCATCAAGGATTACGGTAAGATCTTCCCCGGACACGGCGGTGTCATTGACCGCTTTGATTCCATCATGATCAACTCCATCGTCATGTCGATTGTCGTGCTGCTGACAGCCAATGCCTGGAGGTTCACCGTATGAGAGAACCCATCGTTGTCTTAGGTGCCACCGGATCCATCGGGCGACAGACCCTGGATATTCTCCGTTTCTCGTTTGACTACGATCTCGTCGGCGTCTCCTTAAACAGTCAGTTTGAGAAACTGGAAGACTATCTTCTTTATTTTGATCATTTAAGCTATGTTGCCATTGCCGATGAGGAGGCTGCCAAGGCTTTCAAGGCCAAGCATCCTTCCTATCATGTCCTCAGCGGCAAAGACGTCTCTTTGAAGCTCTTAGCCAAGCTCAACAAGGCCACCGTCTTCAATGCCCTGATGGGAAATAGCGGACTGTTGCCTTCCTTGAAGGCTCTCCGTCAGAATCAGGATCTCCTCTTAGCCAACAAGGAGACACTGGTCATCGGCTCTTCCCTCATCAAGAAGGAGTTAGCCCATTCCCGGTCACATCTTTATCCGGTCGACAGCGAACATGTCGGCTTAGCCAAGCTCATTGCGGAAACCAAGCGTCTAGGGATCCGTAAGAATCAGATCAAGAAGCTGATCGTGACCGCCTCCGGCGGTTCGCTTCGGGATTTCCCGAAGGATGCCATCGATACCGTCACTCCGGAACAGGTCCTTCATCATCCGACCTGGGCTATGGGAAGCAAAATCACTGTCGACAGTGCGACCCTCGTCAATAAAGGCTATGAAGTCATCGAGGCCAGCGTTCTCTTTGATATGCCTTTGGAAAAAGTCGGGGCCATCATCTGCCGGGAGAGCCTCGTCCATGCCGAACTCATCTATACTGACCACGGCAAGGAGAAGACCTTATTGGAATATTCTCCCTGTGACATGAAGGTGGCCATCAGCTATGCCCTCTCCAAGGGAAAGCTGAGGATGCATGAGAATACCAGGGATGACCTGAAAGCTGTTTCCCAGCTGCACTTTGCCCCCATTGATCAGGCATTCTACCCGTTATTCGGCTTAACCCAGAGAATGTATCAGGAATTCGGCAACTACGGGATGATATACTATAATGCCGTCGATACCGAAGCCATCAAGGAGTTCCTCAACCATGAGATTCCCTTCAGCTATCTGAGGGAAGCCTTGCGCTTCTGCTATGAAAATCTCCCGCAGGGGAGTCTTAGCGAAGAGGCTCTTCCTCAGATTGAGGAGGATGCCAACCGTTTCGCCGTTCAGACGTTGATCAAAGTGTCCTTGTTTTACCGGGGAGGTAACCTATGCAAGTGCTGACCATTATCCTAAACATCGTTATCTTCCTTTTATGTCTGTCCTTTGTCGTCTGCATCCATGAAGCCGGCCACCTTTCGATGGCAAAGCTTTTCAACGTCTACTGCTTTGAATACTCGATCGGCTTCGGTCCCGCTTTGTTCCATAAGCGGCTGAAGCATAAGGTCAAGAAAGGCAGCGTCCCTGTCTATACGGCAACGACCGCCGTCACACCGGCGCCGTCAGCCAACGACTCCGTTGCAGCCGTTACGGTTGCCCCGCAGGCCGAGGATCCGCAGAAAGCCGCTCTCTTAGCCAAGCTCAATGACAGCGACAGCAAAGCCAAAGCCATGGAACAGGCCAGTCAGAAGCCCGTCAAGGCCAAGAAGGAAAACAGCAAATACGATTATGTCGAAGGCGAGACCTATCTCTCCATCCGGGCACTGCCGTTAGGCGGCTATGTCTCGATGGCCGGCGAAGACGGCGACGAGAATCCCGAAGGCATCAAAGTTCCTAAGGAACGTACCCTGCCGGGTGTCAGCCATATCAAGCAGATCATCATCATGCTGGCCGGCATCGTGATGAACTTCATCCTGGCCATCATCCTCTTCTTTGCCGATTATGCCTTCTGCCCGCAGAAGAAGAACGTCTACAATACCAATGCTGTCGAAGTCAGCGAAAAACTGGACTCCAGCACCGATGATCCGGCCTATGTCGCCGGGTTACGTTCGGGCGATAAGATCTTAACGCTTTATCAGACTTACAATGGGTTGCTTGACAATAATGACTCTACCAAGACCTATGACGGCGTCGAGTTCCCCAGCGCAGCAAACCGGGTCACCATCACCCAGTACGTCAATGAGGATGCCCAGACCGCGGATGACTACGCCCACGATTCCATCGCCTATGCCATCCAGGATGTCATTGCCCACAACCAGTCGGACGGCTTAACCGATATTGCCGGCTTTGAGAACATGCAGGCCGGAGAGAATTCGACCCGTGTCATCCATCTCACCTATCAGCCCAAGGACACGACCGAAACCAAGACCTTAAGCGACGTCACGTTGAAGACCAGCAAGAATTCCAGCGGTGTCTGGACCTTTGGCAAGTTCGGCATTTCCGTCATGACGACGGAATTCCATTATTCGGCCGGGGAAGCCTTCGTCAAGGCCAACCAGACCTGGGGCGGTCTCTTTGTCTCCATCTACAAGGCCTTAGGCAGCATCTTCACGCCGACCGGCTGGAAGAATGTCGGCGGCATCATCTCCGTTTATCGTGTCTCAGCGGAAGGCGTGGCCAGCCAGTCGGCGGGCTACTTCATTCTGCTCTGGGGCTATATCTCCCTCAACCTCGGCTGCTTCAACCTTCTTCCCTTCCCAGGACTGGATGGCTGGCAGACCCTCATTGCTCTTGCTGAAGGCATCAGCCGCAAGAAGTTCTCCACGAAGTTCAAAGCCATCGCCAATACGGTGGGCTTGGTGATCCTGATGGCCTTTGCCGTCGTCCTGATCGTCAAGGATATTCTCTTCCCAGTCGTTTAGTCTGATAACTGAGCTTAAGGAGGCCGCTTCCATGAGAACGGTGATTCCTTTCAATACCGGCTGGACCTTCCTGAAAAAGGATGTCGGTTTTAAGGAGGCTGAGAAAGTACCCGGAGAGTCCGTGACGCTTCCTCATACCTGGAACGGAAGCGATGGGCAGGACGGACAGAATGACTACTACCGGGGAACGTGCTTTTATGTGAAACGTTTCCCTAAGCCTTCCTTAAACGAGGGAGAGCAGGTCTTCATTGAATTCAAAGGCGTCAACGAACGGGCGGACGTCTATCTCAACGGACAGCTCATCGTCTCCCATGTCGGCGGGTATTCCGCTTTCCGGGGTGAGCTCACCTCGGCGCTGAAAGAGACGAACTGCCTAGTGGTGGCTGTTTCCAACAGTCCGCGGGAAGATAGCTATCCTCAGGCGGCTGATTTCACCTTCTATGGCGGCATTTACCGGGACGTCAATCTCATCATCGTCCCAGCGACCCATTTTGATTTAGTGACGTCAGGAAGCCTAGGCATCCAAACGGATGCCTGGATTCAGGAAGAAGAAGGACGCTGCAGAATCGAGGCTTTTCCGGTGCCTTTACCGGAGATGACTGTCCGGATTGAGGATGAAGAGCATAAAACTGTTGCCTCCGGAAAAGGCGGAGATACACTGGTTATCCCGAAAGTCCATCGCTGGGATGGAATCCATGACCCTTATCTCTATACCGTCATTGCCTCGCTTTCCAAAGAGGGCATCCTCCAGGATGAGGTCCGTACCGAGATCGGGTTCCGGTCCATCCGGCTGGATCCTCAGCAAGGGTTCTTTCTCAATGACAGGCCCTATCCTTTAAAAGGGGTCTCCCGGCATCAGGATCGGCCTATAAAAGGCAATGCCATCAGCCAAAAAGACCAGGAAGAAGACATAGCTTTGATTCAGGAGATGGGTGCCAATGCCGTGAGACTAGCCCATTACCAGCAGGATGATTATTTCTATTCCCTCTGCGACCATGCCGGGATTATTGTCTGGTCGGAGATTCCCTATCTTTCTTACCACCGGAAAGAGGCTGACGGCAATGCTCTCTTACAAATGGAAGAACTGCTCCGTCAGACCAACAGCCATCCGGCCATCGTCTTCCGCTGCCTTTCCAATGAGATCACCATCGGTAAAACCGGCAAGGACTGTCTTGATGAACACAAGAAGCTGGCCGAGAGGGTCCGGAAAGAGGACCCGAGACGGCTGAGCGTCATCGCCGACTATGTCACCTGCCGGCTGAACCATCCGCTCAATGCCGTTCCAGATGCCGTGGGCTTCAATTACTATTTCGGCTGGTATACTCCCTTTGCTTTCCTGACCGGGCTAAGACTGGATCTCTTCCATATCTTATTCCCGAAGCGTCCGGTCGGATTATCCGAATACGGCGCCGAAGGAATGCCCAACCTCCATTCCCGCCATCCCCGGCGTCTGGATAACAGCGAAGAATATCAGGCCTGTTACCATGAGAAGCTATTAAAGATCCTTAACAGACGGAAATACCTCTGGGGCAGTTTTGCTTGGAACATGTTTGATTTCGGATCCGATGGCCGTAACCAAGGCGGGGATCCCGGCAAGAATCATAAAGGCCTAATCACCTTTGACCGGAAGACCAAGAAGGATGCCTTCTATCTTTATCAGGCGTATTGGACAAGCAAGCCTTTTGTCCACCTCTGCTCCCAGCGCTACGTTTATCGCTCTGGGAGATCCACGCTGATCAAAGTCTATTCCAACCAGGCCGAGGTCACCCTTCTTGTCAACGGCAAGAAGGTCGCCTCCCGGAAAGGTGAGAGAATTTTCCGTTTCAAGGTGCCGCTGGAAGAGAAAATGGAGATTATAGTCATGGCTGGATTCTATCAGGATAGGATGACCATCTTTAAAGTATCCAAGGAAGATTCTTCTTACCGATGTCCTAAGTCCAACGCCTATTCCTGGGAGAAGAAGAAAGGCAGACAACAAAAAAAGGAATTCCGCTAAACGCGGAATTCCTCGAGGCTTAAGACAGCGTCGGCGTCAGGATTGCCCAATATCCTTGGGCTGCATCAACCGCTCTCGTCGTGCCTTAGCTACTTGATGGCAATCATCTTCGCAGCTTCATCCTTCTCAGCTTCCTTCGGAACCGTGACGGTGAGAATACCATCGGCTAAGCTAGCCGAGATGGCATCTTTCTTGACGTCATAGCCGACAAAGAAGTCCCGACGGTAGAAGCCCTGCCGACGTTCGGTATGCACCTTCTTGCCAGTGCCTTCCTTCTGCGTCTCATCGATCTTATAGGAGACGGTCAGATAACCCTTGTCGAGCAAGATCTTGATGGCATCCTTCTTGATGCCAGGAACCTCGATGGCCAGATTGTAGGCATTGCCGTCATCGGTGATATCGGTCTTCATCATCCCATAGGCGTTGGTGGCTTCATTATCGAAGAAGTCATCGTCGAAGAGGCCAAACAGCGGTCTCAGGAAGCCAAAACCATCATCCTGACGAGTCATTGCCTCGTTCTTCTTCACAGTGGCCGCAGCCACTTTCTTCGTCGCAACATTCTGATTTTCCATAAGCATCCATCCTCCTTTATTTTAATACTGTTTAGCACTCGCTTATCTCAAGTGCTAATTCTATTATAACTAAGATTTAGCAGTTTTCAAGTGCTAGTGCTAATTATTTTTAAAAGATTTTAAAATATATCGACAGGTATCGAAATATTTAATTAAAAATATTTTTAATTATTCCTCTTGCAAACGAAAAAGCACTTTCGGATATCTAACCCTAAGAGAAACCTTTATAATAGAGAAGCCTATGAAATGGACCAATAAAACCTTTAATAGCTATTACCCTCCCAAGGGGATGACCCGGCTCTACGAAGTAACCTCCTTCTTCCGGGATAGTCTTTTTGAGTTTATGTCCTTATTCATGCTGCTTTACGTCCAGTTGGCCAGCCCGATCAGCGGCAGCAAACCGGCGGATTATCAGGTGATGTTCTTTACCATCACCATCAGCATGGTCGTCATCAAGATCATTGCTGCCTTTGCCTGGACGTTCTCCGCTCACTTCCTAGAGAACGGAAACTATCCCTTAGGTCGCTACCGCACCTTCATGGTGATGGGCCTCTGGATTTATACCGTCATCTTCCTCTTGATCTTCTTTGTGGCTCCTCTCTTGGCAGGCTGGGCCTATGTGGCTCTCTTTATCCTCTTATACTGTCTTCTGGAATGTGCCTACAGCATCAATGATATCGGCTACTGGTCGTTTGTGACGACCCTTACGCCGGATGAAAGCCGCCGAGGAGAGATCACTTCCTGGATGAATGTCTTCCTCATCATCGGCGATTATCTGGTGGCTGCCTTGGCTCCGGCTTTGACGGCCAACAATCCTAAGCAGAACATGACCTATCTGGCTACCGCCATCATCGTCACCAACTTCATCAGTCAGATGATCCTGGCTTTCGTGATGGAGGAACGGGAAGAGAAGCCGGATCTCACACCCAAGAAGAAGGAGCATCTCTTCGATTCCTTCAATCTGCTCTTCAAGGATAAGCAGTTAGCCTTAACCACGCTTATCATGTTCATGATTTTCTTGGCACAGTTCTGCATGATTGGCAACTCGGCCAACTATTTCTATTATGAGTATGGCTATGGCAGTTTCGGAGCCACCGGCTATCAGGGAGCCCAAGCTTCCGGCGGTGTCGTATCCTTTATCTTCACGCTCTGCTTCGGCGGCGGGTATCTGCTTTCGCAGATGACGGCGCCATGGGTAGCAAAGCATTTTACCAAGAAGAAGGTTCTCCTCATCTGCTGCAGTGTCTTGGCTGCCCTTTATCTGGTGCTCTTCTTCTGGGGCTTCCAGGCCGGCAATGAGATTCTTCTTTATATCACGGCGTTTGTCTTAGCCTTCTTCTACGGACAGGTCTATTCCGTGATTCTGATCAACTGCTTTGATGGCGTGGAATATTACCAATACACCTATGGGGAGAGAAAGGATGGTTCCATCCAGTCTCTCAAGGCTTTCGGCGTTTTAACGGCCAATGCCGTCCAGACGGGTGTTTTCTATTTGTTCCTGTGGATGAGCGGACTGGTCGATATCAACAGCTCCGTGGCTCAGGCCGAGGCTGTCAAAGCCTCGGGCGAGAAGGCCTATCCTTCGGCGCAGGCCTTCTACGACGATGTCAACAACAACATCATCCATGCCTCGGATATCTCCGCCAACCTGAAGATCTTCGAATCCGGGCTGACGCTCCTGCCTTTGGTGCTGACCGTCGTTGCCGGAATCCTGACGGTTCTCTTTGTCAAAGTCAATGACGAGAAGACCTTTAAGCATATGACGGATACCATCGCTGAAAGAGAAAAAGCCAAGGCAAGTCAGCAATGAAACTTTCCGAGAGAACCTATACGGGGGAGTTCCCTCCCAAGTCCACCTTATGGACCTACTATCTTTCCGCTTTTTTCTATGAGGCCTTTTTCGAGTTCATCACCCTGTTTGTGGTGCTCTATGTCCAACTAGCCAGCCCCATTGCCAGTTCCGGGGATCCTCAGCTTTATCAGACGATGCTGATGGCCATCATCTTTGGCTTGGTCGGCGTGAAGATATTGACGGCTGTCTTCTATACCTTGGCCGGACATGCCTTGGAAGGCGTGGTCACAAAGATCGGGCGCTACCGGCTCTTCATCCTAACGGGATCGGCAGCCTGCTCCTTCTTCTTCATCCTGCTCTTCTTTGCCGCTCCCTTGTTAAGCGGCTGGTATTATGTCGTGTTCTTCCTGTTCTTCTTCATCCTGATGGAGTTCTGCTATACCTTCAATGATATTGCCTTCTGGGCCTACCTCAATACCCTGACCCGGGATGAGAAGCACAAAGGCATCTATTCTTCGTTCCTGAACTCCTTCTCCCTGTTCGGCTCCTATCTGGTGGCGTCTTTGTCGCCTGCCATCATGGCCGGCGAAGCCAAACGGAATATGACCCTGATGGCTGCCATCCTGATCGTCTTTTATCTCTTAAGCCAGCTGGTGATGGGTCTCTTCATGTGGGAGCGGAAAGAGGATGTCTCTACCCTGCCCAAGGAGAAGACCAATCCCCTCTTAGCCTGGAAGATCCTTTTCAAGGACAAACAGATCGGCGTCACCATCCTGGCTTTCTTCCTGCTTTTCATCGCCCAGGACCTGGTGATCGGCAATGCCTCCAACTACTTCTACTTTGAGTTCGGCTATGGCTCCTTCCAGGATGCCGGCTACCAGGGCCAGGGGCCCAGCGGCGGGTATGTCTCCTTCTTCTTCACCGTCTGCTTCGGCATCGGCAATGTCTTCAGTGAGTTTGCCTATCCGTTCGTGGCAAAAAAACTCAATAAGAAGCAGATTCTGCTGTGGTCGAGTCTGGCATTATGCTTCTTCTATCTGTTCCTCTTCTTCTATGCCTTCAAGCGGAACAATGAGATTGCTCTCTATCTATCAGCCGTCGGTCTGGCCTTCTCCCATGGGCTGGTGTTTACGCCGATGTTCCTCAACTGCTTTGACTCCAGCGAATACTATGAGGTCACCTATCACCATAACCGGAACGGCTCCATCCAGTCCTTGAAGAATGTGGCGGCCATCCTGGCCAACGCCGTCCAGACGGCGCTCTTCTATGTCTTCCTTTCCGTCTCCGGGCTCTTGGGTGCCAATTCCGAGATGGCTAGCCTGGAGGCCAGAAAGGCCAGCGGAGAAGTCTTCACGGACTTCATCAGCGATGTCAATCAGGCGATTGTCAGTTCCTCAGGTCCTCATTCCAATGAGATCTATCTTTCCGGGCTGACGCTGTTGCCGCTTGTTTTAAGTCTGGTAGCGATCTTTCTGACCATCCGCTTTGTCCGGGTCAACGACGAGAAACAGTACCAAGCAATGGTAGATACCCTGAAAGCGAGGCAAGAAAACCCGACCTCAGGGAAGTAAATTGTTATCCCGTCCTTGTTTATTCCGGCAAAACCAATAAAATAGAGAAGAGGCAAAAACCATGGATTCCCTGCTGTCACGCTTTCTGACGAAAATCGGCCTAACGGATCTGACTCCTTACGAAGGAGCCTCTTTTGCTAAAGTCGATAACGACAAAGACAACAACAGGATCACGGCCATCATGGCCTTGGACCATTATCTGGATTACCCGGTCTATGAGACTCTCTTTGATACCATCAGCGGCTTTGTCAGCCATGGCGGTTTCGGCATCCGTCTCTCCTTCACCTATAAGAACGAAGCCAACTACTTCCCCCGGATCTTAGAGGAGTTCAAGGATGCCAAGGACTGCACTCTGATGAATGATGTCCAGTTCTTTGAGGATGAGAAGAAGGTTCTCTTCCTTTATCCCTCGGCCCCCGATGCCGCGGAGATGACCAATGAGACCCGTCTCTTAAAGGATTTCCTGGATTCAATTTCTTCCTCCTACAGCGTCTTGCAGCAGGAGCGGGTGTATACCGACAACAGCTTCTCCAAGAACCGGGAAGAAGAGTATCAGCAGACCGCTCAGCAGGCTGCCATCTCCTATGAGGAGGCTGCCCGGAAAGCCAACACCTACCAGCCCTCCAAGCTGAAGGATATCGAGAACTTCAGCAAGGTCGTCGTCGAAGGCAAGATCTTCAAGATCGAAGACAAAGTCATCCGCAAGAACAACCATCTGATGCGGAATATTGAATACAGCGATGGCAGCGACAGCATCTCCACCACCCTCTTTGAAGGCAAAGAGATGACCATCGATCAGGTGAAGTCCTTTGATGTCGGCGTGAAGATCCGTGTCCAGGGCCGGCCGGACCATGATAAGTTTGCCCGGAACGCTCTGGTCCTGAAAGCCGATAAAATCGAGATTCTGCCTCCGGATCCGTTACGGGAGGATACCTATCCCCGGAAACGGGTGGAGCTCCATCTCCATACCAAGATGTCCGCCTTTGATGGCTTAGCCACCATCGGCGACTATGCCGACACCGCCAAACGCTGGGGCCACAAGGCCATTGCCGTCACCGACCATGGCGTCGTGCAGGCTTTCCCGGATGCCCAGAAGGCTCAGATCAAGACCGGGCTGAAGATTCTCTATGGAACCGAGCTCTATCTGGTCGATGACAAGGTCACCTTCATCTATAATCCTTCCGACAAAGTCCTGGCCCAGGAGACGTATGTCGTCTTCGATACTGAAACGACGGGCTTGTCCTGCCGTTACGACCGGCTAATTGAATTCGGTGCCGTCAAGATGGATCCGGCCGGTCAGATCATCGATACCATTGACTTCTTCATCAACCCGGATATGAAGCTCAGCGGATTCTCCACTGAAATCTCTCACATCCGCCAAGAGGATGTTGATCACGGAAAACCCATTAAGCAAGCCTTAAGAGATATCAAGGCTTTCTTTGGCAACTCGATTTTGGTTGCCCATAACGCCAGCTTCGATTACGGCTTCATCAATGAAGCCCTGCGGAACAACCAGATGGATCCCATTGCCAACCCCGTCATCGATACGTTGCCATTATCCCGTTTCCTCTATCCGGATATGCGTTCCCATCGTGAGGAAGCGCTGGCCAGGCGTCTGATGGTCGACTTTGATGCAACCGGCGCCCACCGGGCTAACTATGATGCCGGGCATTTGGCTAACATCTTCTCCGCGATGCTGAGTGAACTGGCAAAGCAGGTTCCGGCCTGCAAATGCCATAAGGATCTGGCAGCCCTTCCGGTGAAGAAGGAGATGCTCTTGACGGCTCACCCCTACCATGTCACCGCCTATGTCAAGAATATGGCCGGTCTGAAGGATCTGTACCGGATCATTTCCGAATCCTCAACGGAATATATTGCCAGTGATGGCACGCCGCTTTGCCCCCGCAGCTATCTGGACCAGTACCGCAGCAATCTGCTGATCGGCTCGGCCTGTCTTAACGGCGAAGTCTGGGAAGCCGCCATGACCAAATCCAAGGAGACCTTGAAGACCAAGATTGCTTCTTATGATTTCATTGAAGTCCAGCCGCCGGAAAACTATATCTATCAGATTCACACCGGTGAACTCCACTCGATGGACGAAGTGAAGATGATCATCAAGGATCTCATCACCACGGCCAAAGAGATGGGCAAGACCGTCTGTGCCACCGGTGACTGCCACTACCTCAACCCGGAGGATAAGATCTACCGGGATGTCTTCATCTCTTCGAAAGGCTTGAAAGGCGCCCGCCATCCGCTCAATCTGGCTCCGTATGATTCGGCCTCCGAGGAAGTCAAGAAGGCCTGGTATGCCCATCCGCTTCCCAATCCGGATCAGCATTTCCGGACCACCGATGAGATGATGGCCTGCTTCGACTTCTTGGGTGACAAAGCCCTGGAAGAGGAGATTGTCATCGATAACACCAATAAGATCGCCGATGCCATCGGCGATGATATCAAGCCGACCAAGGATAAACTGTATCCTCCGAAGATCGAAGGCTGCGAAAAGATGCTCACGGACCTGGTGGACAAGACCGCCAAGGAGATGTATGGCGATCCGCTTCCCAAAGAGATCACCGACCGTCTGCAGACGGAACTCAAAGGTATTATCGATAACGGCTACTCCGTTATTTACTGGCTGTCCTCGATGATTGTCCGCTGGTCCAACCAGGAAGGCTTTTTGATCGGTTCCCGTGGCTCCGTGGGCTCTTCCTTGGTAGCCACCATGTCCGGCATCACCGAAGTCAATCCGCTGCCGCCGCACTACCGCTGCCCCAAATGCCACTATCTTGAATGGGCGGACCCGAAGGTCTATGGTTCCGGCTTTGATCTCCCGGCCAAGAAATGCCCAAAATGCGGGCATGACCTGATCGGCGACGGTCAGAATATTCCGTTTGCCACCTTCCTAGGCTTCCACGCGGAGAAGGTGCCGGATATCGATCTCAACTTCCCGTCCGATTTCCAGTCCATTGCTCATGAGCATATGAAGCAGGAACTGAATAAGACCGGCAACATCTGCTTTAAGGCCGGTACGATTCAGACCACCCAGGAGAAACAGGCCCGCGGCTATGTTTTAGGCTACTATGAATCATTAGGCATGGATACGGCCAAGATCCGTCCGAGTGAGATGGACCGTCTCGGGATGGGCTGCGTGGATGTCAAACGTTCCACCGGTCAGCATCCGGGCGGCGTCATCGTCATTCCGGCCGGCATGGAAGTCTACGACTTCACGCCGGTGCAGTATCCGGCCGATGATCCGGATTCCTCGTGGATGACCACCCATTACGATTTCCACGCCATTCATGATAACGTCCTGAAGTTCGATATGCTGGGTCATGTCGACCCGCAGGCCGTCAAGATGCAGTGCGACCTCTGCGGCATTCCCTTTACGCAGCTCCAGGAAGCCATTCCGATCTCCGATCCGAAGGCACTGTCGCTGTTCTGGAGTGCCGATGCCCTCCATCTCAAGAAGAACGTGCTGGAACAGGAAACAGGGGCCTTGGGCTTACCGGAGTTCGGTACCGAGAACGGCCGACGGATTCTCCATGAGACCAAGCCGCATTCCTTTGCCGATTTGGTCCGTATTTCCGGACTCTCCCATGGTACCAACGTTTATGCCGGCAATGCCCGGGATCTCATTCTGGATCAGAATATGACCTTAAGAGATGTCATCGCCTGCCGTGATGACATCATGACCGGACTCCATGAGAACTATGGGCTGGATCTTTCCGATACCTTCAAAATCATGGAAATCGTCCGTAAGGGCAACTTCTGCAAACCCGGCTTCGAAGAGAAACGTGAGAAGTATACCCAGCTGATGAAGGATCATGGCGTTCCGGACTATTACCTGCAGTCCTGTGAGAAGATTCAGTACCTCTTCCCTCGGGGCCACGCTGTCGCCTACGTCATGATGGCTGTCCGCTGTGCCTGGTTCAAAGTTTATCATCCGCTCGAGTACTATGCCACCTACTTCACCCTGCGCTGCGATGCCTACGATATCGAGACCATGCTGAAAGGCGGCGATGCCTGTTACCGCAAACTTGTGGATATCAAGAACAGGTTGGCAAATCGAGAACAAGTCGAAACCAAGGAAGAATCCTTGATCAATACCTACGAGCAGGTAGTGGAAATGTATGACCGTGGCTACAAGTTCTCCAACCTCTCGGTCAACAAGTCCTTATCAATGTCGTTCAGTGTCGATAAGGAGACGCAGACCATCGTTCCGCCGTTTAAGGTCATCGGCGGTGTGGCTTCCGCCGTTGGCGACCAGATTGTCGCTGCCCGTAAAGACAGACCGTTCACCTCGGTTGAAGATCTTGAAGACCGCGGACACGTCTCTGAGAAACTGGTGAAAGTCTTCCGCGACATGGATGCCCTGGACGGTCTTCCGGATTCCGATCAGCTGACTCTCTTCTGAAGCGAAAATAATCATAAGAAGTGAAAAAAAGATTTACGGATTCCTTCCGCAGACCTCTTTTTCCTTTTCGGTCCTCTTGGCTTTCGTTATAATAAGGACATTCATGGAAACCGCAGCACCGAAGTCAGAGACCCAGTCGCCGTTACGGAAGACCGATTTCACAACCGATCATCTTTTTAAGAAGATGATTCAGTTCACAATATCGATCATCCTGATTTCGCTGTTCCAGCTGTTCTTCTATTCCATGGATCTATTGGTCGTCTCTAATTTTGGTGGCGGCCAGACCTCCTTTGCGGCGATCAGCAGCAACAACGCCCTGATCAACCTTTATGTCAGCTTCTTCGTCGGTCTTTCGATCGGCGCCAACGTCATTGTGGCCCGGGCCCGCGGCACCAAGAATACGCTCTCGGCTCACCGGGCCATCCAATCCTCGATGGTAATAGCCTTGATTTCAAGTGTTTTAGTCGCCGTCATCGGTTATTTCACTGCCCGTTATCAATTGATTGCCATGGGAACGCCGGAGGAGATTCTTCCCCAGGCTACCCTTTATCTCCAGCTGGTTTTCTGCGGAATGCCGTTTGTCATCATCTTCAACTTCGGAGCCGCCTGCTTACGGGCCATGGGCGATTTTAAGAGACCTTTATATGCCTTGATTGGCTGTGGCATCGTCAATGTCGGACTGAACCTGCTGCTGGTGCTGGGTTTGGGAATGAAGAGCGGTGGCAAGGATGTCCTCGCGGTCGGACTGGCGACCATCGTCTCCCAGGTGGTGGAAGCCCTGCTGATCATCCTCTTCCAGCTTTCCAAAAAGAACGAATTCGCAAACCTCACCCTCAGTTATCTGAAACCCTATTCCGGAGAGTACAAAGGCATTCTGAGACATGGCATTCCGGCGGGTCTTCAGTACCTGGCCTTTACCTTGTCCAATGTTCTGATTCAGCGCAGCGTCAACACCTATTCCGATGGGGAAGTCACTCGGCTGATTGCCATGAACGGCAATGCCGCTGCTTTGCAGGTGGAAGGTTATATTTCGATGATCATCAAGGCTTTTTCGGTTGCAATTGTGGTTATTGCAGCTCAGAATGTCGAGGCAGGAAACAAAGAGAATATTAAAAAGACATTGAAGTATTGTCTTTTAACAACTTGCAGCGTCAGTCTCGCGTTGGGGCTGCTTGCTTTTCTTCTCTATAAGCCTCTGCTCTCCCTGTTCCTTCCCTTAAGCGCCTTTACCGGAGAGGGCATCAACGCTGACCAGGCCCAGACTTCCTGGGAGCTGGCTCTGTCAGTAGGAAGAAGACGGCTTCTCATCATTGGCCTGACTTATTTTTTTATGCACTGATGGATAACACGGCTGCCTTTTGCCGGGGCTTAGGTCACCCGAATACCCCCTCCATCATCGCCTTCTTCTGCGTGACCTTCTACCGGGTGGTATTCATCCTGACGTTATGGAATCTTGTTCCGTATTTCCATACTCTGCCATGGCTATGGTCCATCTGGCCGATTTCCTGGATCTTAGCCGGTCTCGTGTATGTCTTCTTAGTTCCTCGCTACCTAAAAGAAGCTTATCTGGAAATGGATAAGCAGGCACTGAAAAAACCAACGGCTGCTGCAGTCAACAGTTAGCGGCGAGTCTTCTCTTCCTCAGCAATCTTCGCCTTTAAGGCTTTCTCATACGTATCGGGATCGACCGGAACGGAAACTTCTTTTCCCGTCCAGGACGAATAATAAATGGCATTCAGGAGCTGATCTTCCTTCAGGCCGTCTTCCAGGCTCGCCAAGGGCTTACCCGGCCGAGGATGGCATCCCGGAAGGAGAAGAGGCAGCGATGCTGCTGTCCGTAGCGTTTGTCGGCTTCCCCAATCGAAGTTCCATAATGGGTCTTCCGTTTCACATACCTGACCAGCGGTTTGTCCGTTTGGCAGGCATGGTTGATGACGCTGTCATCGTCATGGAGACGGACTGTCAGGATTTCCTTAGTGGCCGTGACCCGGCCTTTGTCACCGCTGACCTCAAAGCAGTTGATGCCGCTGGCATCATGGCAAGAGGCCGAAAAGACCAATCGGAAAGTCGGATAGGTCAGGATGGCTAAGGCCTCATTCTCGCAGGATATGTTCCGCCCGATGGTCTGGCAGTTGCCCCAGACTTTCGTCGGCAGACCCAAGATCCAGATAATCAGATCCAACTGATGAGCGCATTGATTGATAAGACAGCCGCCGCCTTCCTGCCCGTAGCTTGCCCGCCACGGATTGATGCGGTAATAGCTGTCGCAGCGATACCAGTCCGAGATTTCAAAGCGCGCGGAACGGATGGTTCCGAGTTCGCCTTTGTCAACGATGTCCTTCATGGCCTGATAAACCCGGTTTGACCGCTGATTGAAAGCAAGGCAGGCCAAAGTATCCGGATTGGCTTTAGCCACCTCCATTACGCTTTGGGCTTCCTTGGCAGTGACTGCCAAAGGCTTTTCAATCAGCGTGGCAAGATGGTGGGAGATGAAGAACTTGGCAATCTCACCATGGGAGTAATGCGGCGTTGCGATAAGGACGCCATCCAGTTTTTCCTTTGTCAGCAGATCATGATAGTCAAGGTAGCGGTGAACGGTGGGAAAACAGGTTTCACATTGACTGAGAACCGTCGGATCATTGTCACAGACAGCCTGCAGACGAGCTCCGGGGATGACATGATTATAAAGATTGGCGGCATGAATCTTTCCCATCCGTCCGACACCGATGATTGCGAAATTTAGCATAATGGAATGTCCTTGCCTTTGTTAAGTTCTTTCACTGAAGATATTATGCTTATTATAACGTAAATTGAACGATTGTTGTCAGAGGGCAAGTGAATAATAGCAGAGAAAAGAAAAAAGGAGGGAATACGAAAAAGGCTTTCCAAGTGAAATGGCAGCTCTTCCCTTATCTCAGGTCTTCCGTCTTGATGTTATCCATATCATCGAAGTCCTGGTTCTCACCGCACATAGCCCAGATGAAAGTGTAGTTCTTAGTGCCACAGCCGGAATGGATGGACCAGCTCGGAGAAATCACTGCCTGCTCATTATGGACGACCAGATGACGGGTTTCATTTCCCGGTCCCATCAGATGGAAGACCGCCTGATCGGAGGCAATGTCAAAATAGAGATAGACTTCCATCCGTCTGGCATGGGTGTGACACGGCATCGTGTTCCAGACTGAACCCGGCTCCAGATGGGTCAAACCCATCGACAGCTGGCAGGTCGGGCAGTTTTCCGGAATGATGAAGCGGTTGATGGTCCGTTCATTGGCCCCTTCCTTGCTGCCGCAATGCCGATGATCGGCCTTGGCTAAAGGAATATGGCAGGTCGGATACTCTTTGTGAGCCGGCGAGGAAGCCAGATAGAACTTGGCCGGATCCTTCGGATCGGCACTGGAGAAGACAATCTCCTTCTTGCCCCGGCCGACATATAAGGCATCCCAATGATCCATCGGATAGGAGGTTCCATCCACGACGATGGTGCCTTTGCCGCCGATGTTGATGACACCCAATTCCCGACGGTCCAGGAAATGCTCAGCCCGGAGTTCCGGAGCGGAGCCTAAAACCACGGCTTTCGTCACCGGGATGGTGCCGCCGAAAAGAATGCGGTCAATGTAGGAATAGGTTAAGGAGATGTCATCTTTGGCGAAGACATCCTCGACCAGATATTCTTTCCGTAAACGGGCCGTATTGTAACCGGCAAAATCTTCCTGCGACGAATAATCTCTTGTTTTCAGAATCATAGGTTCTCCTTTCACTCAAAGTATTCCGGATGACGGTCTTTGACTTTGTTGATGCCGTTAAGACCCGAGAAGTTATGCTGGTAGACGATGTTGCGGAGGCCGTCATTGTCGGGTTTCTCCAAGACATCGAGCATCTTGGTATGCAAGGCTAAAAGAGCATCCAGATCATTGTCGTCACGGAAGAAGGTAAGGAAGCGGAAACGCTGATAGGCGGGATAAGTCGAATTCAGCAGCTGCAGGACGGATTCCTTCTTGTCCTTGGCATAGATAGCTTCATGGAAGCTGTTGTCCAGATCGAAGAGGGAATTGGCAAAAGCATCATCGGTGGAATCCTTCTTGGTCTCCCTAAGTTTTGCCTGCTGAGCCAAGTTCGCCCGCAAGGCCTGGATTTCCTCCGCCGTGAGGGTGCCTTTGATGGCATCCAGCACCTGAAATTCCACGCTGGAACGTAAAAACATGATGTCGGTGATACCTTTCAGATCAATCTTGGTCACAAAGGTTCCCGACTTGGAGCGGATCTCCAGAAGGTTATCATTCTCAAGCTTCTTAAAGACATCCCGGATCGGGGTCCGGCTGACTTTGTATTTGGTCGAAACTTCGTTCTCGCGCAGCCTTTCCCCAGGCTTCATCTTCAGCGTCACGATGCTCGACAGAATTTTGTTGTAAATGGGTTCAATATCTTTGGTCATTAACAGCCCTTACCCTCTCTGGCCTTTTTGACTTCGGCAACAAACGCCTTAGCAATTTCGGTCACTTTCTTAAAGTCGCCTGTCTTGGCAGGAGCCGTCAAAGAACTGCCGGCACTGACGGCAACGGCACCGTTATGAATCCAGTCAGCGACATTGGCTAAGTCGACACCGCCGCTGGGCAGAAGATTGGCCTGCGGCAGAGGACCATGGATGGCCTTCAGATACTCCGGCCCGGCTAAACTGCCTGGGAAGACCTTCACGATGTCGACACCGGCCTTCAAGGCGGCGACGACTTCGGTCGGCGTCAGACAGCCGGCAATATAGGGAACCTGATACAGGTTGCAGATCTCGGCGACTTCCTTATCGAAGCTAGGCGAGACAATGAAGCTGGCGCCTTTCAAGATGGCATAGCGGGCCGTGGGGGCATCCAAAACGGTGCCGGCACCGACCAGATAATCCTGTTTCTTGTCTTTGACCAGCGTGCTGATGACTTCATCCGCACCGGGGATGGTGAAAGTGATTTCCAGGCCTTTGATGCCGCCGGCGGAACAGGCCTGAGCCGTCTTGACGGCGGTAGCCATGTCATCGCCACGGATCACGGCAATCACCCCACTGGTGACCAACCGATTCAACGTTTCAATTTTCTTCATTTTCTTTCATCCTCCTTGGGTTAATTTTCTGAATTCTCATTGTCCCTATCATTATAGGATTTTTCGTGGAAGCGAAGTAACAAATACACCAGCACGCTATTGGGAAGCAAGGAGAGATCGATATGACTTCGCCTCTCGAACTCTTTGACACGGTAGGTAACGGTATTCTTATGGACATAAAGACGATAAGAAGCTAACGTTGGCGACAAACCATTTTCCAGATAGCTATCGATGGTGGCTAACATCTCCTTGGAGAACCCGGCTAACAAGGGTTCAAGCTCAGTAAGCTCCTCGGGGTGATCCAGCATCCGCTGGTAGAGGTAAGTGAAATGACCTGACTGGACCTGCTCTAAGAAGGGGAAGAAGATTGGGCTGGCATTGGGAACGGCTAGGACCTGAATCGACTGACTGGAATCCGTCAGCAAGGCGGCAAAGCTGGCTTCGAAGATGGCCAGATCCTTCATCCCGTCCGGAAGCTGAAGTATCCAGATGTCGGGGTCTTTCTTCGTGGTCGTCAGACCCGGAATCAGCTTGGCAGCCCGGAGCAGGAAATCCTCACTGGTCTCCGGCTTGGCAAACTTAACAAGAACCGTGGCGGTACTCATGACTGGCTCACCTTTCCAACGTTGGCGACTTGGCACTCCTTGCCGGAGTAACCCGTGGCTTTGACGTTATCCAGGACGACTCTTTTCACATTCTCGAAGAGGAATCCTTGCTTAGCCATCGGCTCAACCCCGGAAAGCATCGCCGGATAACCAGGCTTGGCATCCTTCATGACGGTGAAACGGCTGTTCCGGATGACGATTTCCTCAATCGGCTGTTCCGGCAGCCCGATGAAATAACCCAAGGCAATCTCACTGTCGAGGCAGGTCAGGTTCTCAAAGGTGAAATGACCTAGCCACGGCGTTGTCTTATCGACTTTGGCCTTCTCTCTTGACTGCACCCAGTCCTCTTTGCCATCGGGATCGCAGAAGTAGAACATGTTGATGACTAAGGGGGTTAGAACGTTTTCCATCCGGATGTTCTTGAAGACAATTCCATCCATCCGGGAATCCTTGCCGCGTCCGCGCCGTGACTTGATGCGAAGTCCGCGGTCGGTATGCTTGAAGAGGCAGCGTTCAATGAGCAGATTCTTGAGTCCTGCACCGGCTTCGCTGCCAAGAACGATGGCTCCATGGCCTTCGTTCATGAAGCAGTTGCGGATGACGACATCCTGAGTCGGCTTCTTGAAAGTCGAGCCGATCATGATTTTCCCTGATTTCAGGGCAATGCAGTCATCGCCGACCGAGAAGCGGACGCCGATGATCTTGACATCCTTGCAGGCTTCCGGATTCAGGCCATCCGTATTGGGGGAATCCTTGGGATTGGTCAAGAAGAGATCATAGAACTCCAGATGATCCGAGAAATAGGGATGAATCGTCCAGCAGGGAGCGTTGGCGAAGGATAAGCCGATGACCTGGATATGCTGACAGCGGACGAGGAAGAGAAGACGGGGTCTCGACCAGCTTAAATGCTTGACGTCATTCCAGAACGGGGAGAGCTGGGCCTGGCCGTCAATCAGGCCTTGCCCGACCAGGGTCACATCCTCTACCTCATAGCCGGAAAGAAGCGAGGTCTTGCTGAGGAAGGGATTGCCTTCCCAGGTGCCTAGCTCCAGCGGCTTTTCCCTGGCATCCGAAGGGGTGATTTCACCCAGATAGAGAGGATAATCCTCCGGGTTCGTGCTTCCCAGAAGCCGGGCCTTAGGAGCAAATTCGATCGTGATGTGACTCTTCAGATAAAGGGAGGTCACCTGATAATCGCCGTCATCGAGAATGAGAAGACCGTCTTTGGGCGTCATCATGATGGCACTCTGAAGACGAAGGGTATCATCCTTGTCGGAAGGCCCTTTTTGGAAATCGGAACTATGCAGGATATAACTGACCTTCCGGGTATGAATCACCTCGGAATCCTTGCCGATGGCAAGTTCATAATCCCTATCCGGCTCCAATCCGAAGAGCGTGAAGACATTCCGTTTCGTGGCCAGGACCGGTTTCTTGTCGAGCAGCACCTGGACTTCCCTGGCCGTCTCGAAAACATCCTCATTGAGGAGTTCGACGGTCGCTGAGCAGCAGGTACAGGCCAGCACTTGGAATCTCATTCTTCCTCCTCATGAACGGCTTTATGATAAAGCAAAACGCCGAGATCTTTTAAGGAAACAATCACGCCATCGACGGCAAAGCCTAACAAGGCAAACAGCAGAGGGCTGGCCATACCGAAGGAAGTGATGGATTCCTCGGAGGCATTGACCAGCATGGCATTCTGAATCAGCCCGAAGAGCAGCATCGAGACAAAGCCCCAGCCAATGCCATAGGCGACATTGATGAAGAGCGAATAGAGCTTAGGTGATTTGAAAAGGATATAGGCTTTGGACTGACCCGGTTTGTTTTCGAACACATCCAGGATATTATCGACAAAGACTTCCGTGAAGACCCCTGAGGCGAAGCCTAAGATCAGCATCAGAAGATAAGCGTAACTGCTATCCTGAAGAAGCGAACCGATACCCATCTCAACCAGATAGAATTCCAGTCCGAAGAACCAGTACTTGACGAGAACAGCCTTAATCCAATAAGGAATCTTCTGATACCACTTTACCCGATTAGCATCTTTCTCGTTGGCGGAAGAATAGACACCCTCTTCCTTAGCGTCCTGAGGTTTCTTAGTCATGGGCTTTCTTGCTGTGGGAGAGATGGATCTTCTTCGTGAACGGCTGCACGATCGGAGCCACGATAGCAGTTCCCAGGGTGATGAAGAGGAAAACCAGATGGAGACGGATGTAGCCTAAGGCTTTGACGACATAGCCTTCCTTGTCCTTGTATTGGTTGAGAGAGTTGAACATCTCGCTCTCGACCTTGGCATCGGAGATGAAGAAGAAATCAATGGCCAACGATCCGGCCACAGCCAGATAGAAGAGCAACGACATCACAATCCGTTTCTTGGTGGAGGTCTTCTCGTTGGCGATGATGAGATAAAGCAGGACGATCACGATGGCATCGACCAGATTGACGAAGAAGAAGAAAGAGTTATAGGAATCCAGGGTCAGCTTGCTGGAAACCGCATAAGCAATCTCATGGATTCCCAGATATAAGATGATCAAGGTAACGATGGTCAAGATCATCGGAATGATTGCCACATGGTTTTTGACCTTGATGGCATTGCGTAAGAAGAAAAGCTTGACCGGATTCTGCTTCAAGGCATCGGAAAGGGTAGCCTCATCGGAATCGGCAATCTCGGAAAGCGATGTCGACTGAATGGAGGAGTCCTCTCTCGCCTGTTCAAAGGCCAGACTGTTCTTCTCGCTGGAAATCTTGTTTTCGTTTTCCATAATTAGCCTCGGATCCTTTTACCGGAATCGATGTCAAAGAAGCAGATCTTGTCTTCGCGCGGAGAAACCTTGATGGTATCGCCTTGATTATAACGCTTCCAGCCAGCGAGTTTAAGGACAGCTTTGTTGTCAGAAAGCCGGCCATGAATTAAGGAATTCTGGCCGAGATGCTCAACTAGATCGACATGGAAATCCATGGTTCCGCCTTCGGTGAAATTCTCTGGGCGGATGCCTAAAAGCAAGGTCTTGCCTTCATAGCCCTGAATGGTTTTCTTCTGCTCAGGGTTCAGCTCGAGATTGACGCCTTCCTTGCCGACGAAGTTGCCGTTCTGGATGGTGCCTTCGAAGAAATCAAACGGCGGATTGCCGATGAAGTAGCCGACAAAAGCATTGGCGGGATCATGATAGATCTCATACGGAGTGCCGATCTGCTGCACCTTACCCATCGACATGACGACAATCCGATCGGCCAAGGTCAAGGCCTCGGTCTGGTCGTGCGTGACATAAATCATGGTAGTTCCTAACTGATGATGGAGAAGCTTGATCTCCCGGCGCATGCTGGCCCGAAGCTTGGCATCGAGGTTCGAGAGGGGTTCATCAAAGAGGAAAACCTTCGGATTACGGACAATGGCCCGACCCATAGCGACCCGCTGACGCTGGCCGCCGGAAAGTTCCCGGGGCTTCTTGTTCAGCTGATCAACCAGGCCTAAGATCTTAGCTGCTTCCATGACTTTGGTATGGATCAGCTCGGGATCGGCTTTCCGTAAAACCAAGGAGAAAGCCATGTTCTCGTAGATGGTCATATTGGAATACAGGGCATAGTTCTGGAAAACCATGGCGATATCTCTGTCTTTGGCAGCGACATTGGTAACATCTTTCCCATCAATAAGGAGCTTGCCTTCGGAAATGTCTTCCAGCCCGGCAATCATCCGTAAGGTCGTGGATTTGCCACATCCCGAGGGACCGACTAAAACGATGAACTCGCCATCCTTGATGGAAATATCAGTGTCCTGAACGGCCACCGTGCCATCGTCATAGACTTTCTTGAGATGCTGTAATTCAAGTCCGGCCATATCACTTACCTGCCTTTTCTGTCTCAGCAGACTTTTTGAGGAGACCCAAAGACTTCTTCAAAGCCAGGCCCCGCATGACGGAAATCAGGCCTGCCAGCAAAGAAGATAATCCGGATAAGACATAGAAGATGACCACACAGATGAAGATATTGTTTCCCATCAGGCCATAGGCCTTCATCGCTAAAGGCAAGGCCAGGATCCGGACGATCTGGAAGACGCCGACGGCTAAGGAAGCAATGCCAAAGCCAACGGAGTAGGCTTCCATCTCAATCGCTGAAAAGAACATCAACAGCAATAACAGAATATTCAATAAAACATCGACAAAGGACCAGCCACCGACGCTGGACCAGCCTAACATCAGGAAACCGTTGCCGGCCCCGCTGATGCTGGTGCCACTGTAAAGAACACTGAAAGCCAGCACAAAGAAAAGAACGCTGACCAATTCCAAGGAATAGCTCGGACGGTTGACCTGATAGCGCATCATCTCCAGATGGATTCCTTGCGGATGGAAGAAACTCTGGAAACGGGCTTTGAATGGTTCTTTCTGTGACATGTTAAGCCTCTTTCGTTTGGTTCTTCGTCTTCTCATAACGGATTCGGGAAAGAATCTTATAGACAAGGCTGATCAGGGCCAAGACAGAAAGGACAAGAAGCAGGCCGGCTAAGACATAGCCTAGGCCGAAAACCGGAGTATACGGATTGATTCTTGTGGTCTGCGTATGATCTTTCCAATAGGCATTCATCGCATCGAAAGGCAAAGCATAATACTTTTGCTGATAGACGGAGACACCGATGAACAGGTCAATTCCGCTGGCAGCAAGGATGCCTGCCAGCAATCCGGTGATGATGAAGTTAGAGATGTAATACACCTTGCGGATGGCCGACCGGAGGACGCCATAGAAAGCCGAAATCAGAAGACCGACGATGCTGAAGACCAGGATGGCATTGTTATAGCCCTGGATGTCTTTGTAGAAGTTGATAGTATCGTTGTAATAAAGACAGGCGGCTGCCGGGGTAGCCATACCAAAGGCATAAGCGGCCATCAAAGCAAAGGCCACGATGCCGGCAATACCCAGCCAACGCTGAAGGACAGCCATTCGTTTTTCCATAAAAGTCTCCTTGTGTGAGGAAGCAAGAAAGAGAGGCCAGAGGCGGCTTCGGCCGCCTCTGGTTCACTCTTAACGTCTTTTAGCCATTGATCGTCGAAACGAAGTTCGCTTCACTGAGATCATAGCCATCATAGGTTCCGAAACCGCTGATGACGATATCGTTGAAGAGGTTGGTCTTGCCCTTGGCGTTGTTGAAATCATCGTTAAGCTTGGTGAAACCGGTCGAGAGAGCAGTCTGCTCAGCAGAGTTGAACGGCAAGGTGGCCGGAACAATATCTAAGAAGTGATCGGTGTTGTCCGACTTATGGTTGACGTGGGTGATGACGCCCTGTTCGATGGCATTGTTGATATCATCCAAGCTCGGCAGAGCCGTTGCCGAAACCGTCTGATACTCCATACCCTGTTCCTTGACGTAGCCAACCGGGTAGGTGGCGCCGACATAGTAACGATAGTAGTTGGTGTAATTGCCCTTAGTCAGGGACTTCAGTTCAGCCTTGCAGGCATCGGAGAGGACCGGAACCTGCTTGCCCTGATAAGCCATATACTTGATGCTTCCATCGGTGTTCTTGGCCAGATAGGCATCCGGACCATAAGACATCAGACGGTTGCCGGTATCCGAGAAGAGGTAATCAAAGAGGTCCAAGCAACGATTGAGGACAGCAGCATCGGAAGCGGTCTTCTTGGTGATGAACCAGCCGTTCGGCTTGACCGATCTCCAGGATTCCGTATAGTGGCCGTAATCGGTGTTGGTTCCCCACTTCGTGACAGCCGGAAGGACGGAAGCGAAGAGGAACTTGCCGCCATCTAAGGCCTTGCAGGTCGCATCATCGTTATAGACCGTCGTCGTCTGATCATAATCATACGTGGAGAAGCCACGGTCCTGCTGGAGCAAGCCGCCACGGAAATCATCGCTCTTGGCAGTAACGGTGCCGGTAGTGGTGAAGTTCTGAAGGATCAGACCTTCGTTGTACATCTGGTTGAGATGCTTCAAGGCAACCTTCATCTCGTCCGTGCCACGGACATCACCTAAGGTGCCATCCGGTTTGACATAGAGCCAGCCCTGACGGGATTCGGTTCCACGGACACCGAAGAAAGCAGCTAAGCGATACAAATCGGAGGTACGATCGTTGGTCGAAGCACGAGTGAAGAACGGAACCATATCCTTGGTAGCATCGCCGGTAAGGAAGGCAGGGTTGGTCCTGACACAGCGATACAAAGCGACGAGCTCATCGATGTCATAGCAGGCCTGACCGCCACAGAAGAGCTTGCTTCTCTTGGTGCCATAGGCGGTGCCATAAGTCGCATCGATGTAGTCACGAAGAGCCTTGACTAAGGTCGCACCGGTCTTGGCGCTCAGAGCATTCTGAGTGGTGATGATGTTGGCAGAATGATTCTTGGTGATGGTCGTCGTTCCGTCTTCGGCAGCATTGAGAACCTTGATGGAAGTGTTGATGCTCTCCGGAGTATAAGGAGTGTAGGCATTGGTGATGGTCTTGGCGGTATCCAGATTCGTCGGCAGATCGCCATCGAGAAGCTTCTCGACCCAATCCTGACGGACCATCAGCATACGTTCGATATCATCAAAGCCATCGAAGTACGGGGCATAGAACATCTTGCCATTGGCATCGACAATTGACTTGTAGACAATCGGGTTATCGGCTAAGAACTTCTTAAGATGCGGAAGTTTGTCAAGATACTGCGAAAGATCAAGAATCGTATCATTGGTGGTACCTTCGGCGATGATGGCCGTGGAATCACCCTGAGCGATGTTGATGTCGACAGAGCCGCTCTTGAAGCCAGCCGTCACATAATCCGTGAAGGCAGCGCTTAAAGACTTACCGGCTTCGGAGACATCGTTGATGGTGAAGTTAAGATTGTTCTGCAGAGCCTTCCAAACCGGTTTGAAGTCGCCGGCAGCATAACTCGTGCCATCGCAGGAAGCATACGGAAGCTTGGCATCGCCGCCATCCTTGTAGGACATAAAGGTACTCGGCTTCTTGGAGTTATCATACATGACCGACATATTGACAGTGACTTTGGAAGACAGATCCGAATAAGCAACACCAGGATCAGTCCAAGTGCCGCTGATGGTCGGAGCCGTCAGACCCTTGAAACGAGTATAGGCATCGTTATAGTACTTGAGATAACCTTTGAGATTGAAGTTGGCAGCCGCCGGAGCCGTCGAAGTCGAGGTGGAAGTGGGAGCCGTTGACGTCGACGTGGAGGCAACCGAAGTGACAGAAGTCGAGGCCGGAGCCGTCGAAGTCGAAGCAGCAGTCGAAGCCGTCGAAGTCGGCTTGTAGCAACCCGTACCAGCTAACATAGATAACATCGCTAACGACAGAATGACTTTATTGGATTTCATATGATTTTCTCCTTTCTATAAAATCCTTTCGGTATTGAAGCAACTTAATCTCGTCTCGTCCTGCCTCAGATTCGTTACTCCTTCACACCTCCTACATTGACCCCCGCAGCGAAGTATTTCTGAATGAAAGGATAAATGATTAGGATCGGTATGATGGCGCAGACAATCATCGCATAGGCTTCCGACATCGGTGCGTGATTCCCTATCAGGCTGGCACCGTTTTCACTGGCCTGATCGGCAATATAGGCAATTTCGCCTTGGATGTAGACCTGGAGAGGATAATCCATCGAATCCTGAACAACGGCCTGTGCCCAGTAGTAACCGTTCCAGCGGGAGATGCCGTAGAAGAGAGCAACGGTGGCAACGGTCGCCTTCGACATCGGCACGTAGATCTTCGACATGATCTGGAAGTCGTTGGCCCCATCGACGGTAGCCGCTTCCTCGATTTCCTTGGGAACGCTCTCGAAGGCGTTGCGTAAGAGAATGACGTTGAAGGCTGCCATACCCATGGCGATGACAATGACCCACTTCTGGTCGATGACACCCATGTGCGTGAGGATATCTCTCGTATCCCAATAGTTGAGGGACATCGGGATGATACCGGCCGAGAACCACATCGTGAAGATCAGGAGGAAGTTGAAGAGCTTATGGCCGGCCAGACGTTTCTTGGACAAGGCGTAAGCGCCGAGAATCGACAGCCCCATGCAGTAGACGGTTCCGAAGACGGTGACGAAGAGGGTGGAGGCATAGCCGATCCAGAAGAGCTTGTTCTGGATGACGGCCTGGAAGGCTTCGAACTGAACATCAATCGGCAAGAAGATGACTTTGCCGTTATTGACGGCGGCCCCGCCGGAGATGGCAGCGGAGAAGGTGTAGATGATGGGGTAGATGCAGAGCAAGGCGAACAGGGTGACGAAGATGTAAGCAAAGATCTTGAAGGCGATTTCGGAGCTATCCATCCGGTCGAAGGAGGCCCGATGATGAATATGGCGATGGACAGGTTTCATTTTGTTTTCCATGATGTTCCCCCTAGAAGAGTGACGTGGAACTGACTTTCCGCGCGACTTTATTCGAACCGAGGACTAAGAACATGGATAACAGGGAGTTGAAGAGATCGGCGGCTGAGCCAATGCCTTTGTTGATATTGGGCTGTTTCATAATGATGTTGATGACGTACGTGGAGACCGTCTGGGAGGTGGAGTAGGTGGCGCCGGTGATACCTAACTGCTGCATCAAGTAGACCTTTTCGTAGCCGACCGTTAAGAGGGAACCGATCTTCAGAATCAGCATGATGACGAGCGTGGGCGCCATTCCTGGGAAGGTGACGTAGCGGATCTGCTGCCATTTGTTGGCGCCATCGATCTTGGCGGCTTCGTAATTGGTTGGGGAGATGCCAAGGACAGCGGCAAAGTAGACAATCGATCCGTAGCCGGCTTCCGTCCAGATGCCCGAGATGATGAAGATGGAGCGGAAGGCTTTCGGGTTGGAGACAAGATTCGTCAAGTGGAAGGACCTTTCGAAGAAGCCGCCGAGGACACCGGCAGCGACCGAGGCGGAGGAAGACTGTAAGAGCAAGCCGATCAGGGAGGTCATGACGACGACGGAGATGAACTTCGGAAGATAGGTGAAGACCTGCGTGACGCTGCGATAGGCTTTGAGATTGATTTCTGAGAAGAAAAGCGCCAAGAGGATGGGAAAGGGGAAGCCGAAGATCAGACCATAGAAGGATAAGACGAAGGTATTGCGGAAGGCGGACCAGAAGTCGGCCTGAGAGAACAAGTATTGGAAGGGTTGGAAGCCTACCCACAGAGAGGTGTAGGTGCCGCCGCCGAAGGAAGAGTCAATCTGCAGATTCTTGAAGGCGGAGACCATCGAGGCAATCGGGAAGTATTTCCAGCAGATCAGGAAGAAGAAGAGGGGAATAAGCAATAAGTAGAGTCGCCAGTCTCGGAGGATGTCATGGAATTTGGTCTTGAAGTAGTCCTTTTCCATGGCCTCGACTTCACTGGCGCTGGCTTGAGGCAACTGTTTGCTAGAACTCATGAGGTCTTTCTCCTATCTTTTTTATCCTGATAATCCTTTAAAGCATCGTTTTCCTTATCGAAGCGGCTGGCTTTGCCTTCCAGCTTTCTCCGGTCCTTTTCCAAGGCCTGGAGATCATCCGTGGTTAAGGTTCCGCCATCCAGCAAGGAAGCATCCGTCACATCCTGGCTCTCACTCATCTCTTCTAAGGAAACCTCGGAAGCTTGGGCTTGACTCATCCCGTTGACGTTGACTTTCTGAGTATGAGTTTCCACTAAGTAGGACTTCATGTCCGTCACTAAGCCTTTCTGATAGAGGGCAACAAGGAAGACCAGGGCATTGGCGACAAGGTTGAGGGAATCGAGAAGCAGATAGCTCTTGATGGCACTGAGGAAGTCGGCCGTCGTCAATTGGAACAGGGCTTTAAGAATTTCAACAGCGACACAGCCGCTAAGGAAGTAGAGGAACATTTTGCCTTTGGACTGGCTGAGAGCTTTCTTGTTCCCCTTGAGGAAGAAGAGCAGCCCCACGGCTAAGCCCAGATAGCTGAGAGTGTAGGTCAGCCATAGAGTCGGAGTCACGACCCCGCCTAATCCCATCCTCAGCAGTAAGACACCTAAGCCGCTTAAGGGCGCAATCAACAAGCCCCAGGCGTTCCAGCGGAAGATGGCAATCAGACCCAGGACTAAGCTGAAGGAGAGGTAATAGGCTCCGGTGAACTGGGTGAAGGCGTAGAAATTGACAACCTCCAAGAGGATGGCAATGCCACCGAAGAGAACTAGGTCCAAAGTTTCATAGGTTTTGACTGACATTTTTGTCCACAATTACCCCATTAGAATGGTAACCGCTTACAATTATTTTATCACGGCTAAAAGAGATTGCAAGTACTTGTATACAAGTTAATTAAAAAATCTATTGTTTATCGGCTTTTTAAATAAAAATAATTTTTAAAAATGTTCAGATGATATGTCTTAATTTCTCTTAAAATTAAAACGCTTTTACTCGCTGTTGTATACAAGAAAACCGAGAGTTATCGATAAAAACAGGAATGGAAACTACCCTAGGCTTTCGAAAAAGCGTCCTGAAGAACTTTCTTGGCCTTGAGAATGCCATCGGCCTTGACACCTTCAAAGACCAGGGTAGCCTCGGGACAGTATTTCCGGACACAGGAAATCATGAACGGATAGTCGAACTGACCCTCGCCGGGTGTCTTCTGAACCAGCTTGCCGTTTTCGAGAGTTCCATCCTTGATATGGATGACCTTCACTTTCGAGCCTAACGTCTTCAAGGCACCCTCGAAGATATCATTGCGTTTTTCGAAGTTGCCGTCATACAGGAGGTTATAGAGGTCCACGGTGGCAAAGACCGACTCTGAATTCAGTTCCTGCAAAAGCCGGGCCTGTTCCTGATAGCAGTAAATCACATGGTTCCAGGCCGACTCGATCGTGATCCGGGAGCCGAGTCTTTCGGCTTCCTGGGTCAGTTCCTGAAAGACGGCTTTGGTCTGCTGATAGCCCTCTTCGGTCTGATTCCGGGGATCATAAATCCAGGGCTGATCATGATAGGAGCCAGTTTCGCTGCCAACGTAGGGATTATTCTTAAAGGCATGGGCGAAAGCCAGATTCTTTTTGAAATTGTCGATGCCGGAAAGCACCTTTTTGGAATCGGAATGGACGGGATTGAAATAGGCGCCCAGCATCACGACCTGAATCCCATTATTTGAAAGCAGAGCAGCGATGTCCTGAGCCTGAGCCAAAGAAGTTACCGGCTCCAGGAAAGCCTTAGGAAACACCAGCTGGATCGTGTGGAAATCATACTTTTTCAGAAGAGCAACCAACGCTTCAGGCGTTTGCTTTTCCGATAAATCGTGAGCACGGATACCGATTGAGTTTTCCATGATGAGCTCCTTTTTGGCTATAATGATTATAAAGGATAACGAACACAAATGATTTCATTACGTTACTTCCGGAAAGCCAGGACCATCGCCGTTTCTTCTTATGCTGAGCTCCTTTCCTGTTGTCAGGAACTCCGTCAGGCCCATCCGAAGACACCCTATCACCTGATCCTGAAGACCACGGACGAGGTAGGTAATCTTATCTTCCCTTATTCCTATTTCTGGATCACCCAGCAAAGCGGATCCCTGACCAGCACTCTTTTTGCCAATCAGCTCGATTCAGCAGGCAAGCCTCTGACGACCTGGAAGACGGCTGCCTTGAAGATCACCGGCTCTCACAACATCTTCGAAGGCCTCGGCATCCGTAACAGCAGCGGTCAGCCGGAAGTGAAAGGCCAGGAAGTCGCCCTAGGCATCTACAACACCGACAATCTTTTCCTGAACTGCCATTTCGTCTCGACTCAGGATACGTTGTTTGTCGGTCCTCTTCCCGATGATCTGATGACACGTTATCTGGGATTTCTCCCTGAGAACGAACGCTATTTCGAAGGCCTGGCCTTCAACGGATTCAAGAACTGCCGGATAGAAGGAACGGTGGATTTCATCTTCGGAGCCGGACAGGCTCTCTTTGAAGACTGCACGTTGGTGACCTTGGCGGATGTGCGGAAGGAGACCTATGTCGTGGCCCCTTCCCATTCCCTGAAGGATGACATCGGCTTTCTTTTCGAGCACTGTCAGTTTGTCGCCGGTGCCGGCGTCGAGGATGATAGCACCTTCTTAGCCAGACCCTGGCGGGATTATGGCAAGGCCGTTTTCCATGACTGTCAGTACGGTAAGCACATTTCCGTCTTGGGTTTTCATGACTGGTCCGACGTCAATCGGACCAAGACCTGCCGTTTTGAGGAATACCCTCTTGGCGAAGGCCGGGTCACCTGGACCCGGAACCAAAAAGGTTCCATCCTTCCGAGAAGGTATGAAACCTTGATCCGTCAGTTTAACAAAGCAAGCCGTTAACGGCTGAAATATTTCTTGGCGTTATTGTAAGAAACATCTTCGACAATCTTGCCAAGGGTTTTTTCGTCATCAGGATAACGTCCCTGTTCCACCAAGGAAGCTAAGAAAGAGCAGAGCTCACGGCGGAAATAGTCATGACGGGGATAGCTTAGGAAGGAACGGGAATCCGTCAGCATGCCGACAAAGCAGGAGATCAGTCCGTCATTGGCTAAGCGTTTCATCTGGGTCATCATGCCGTCATAGCAATCATTGAACCACCAGGACGTCCCAAGCTGGATCTTGCCCCGATAGCTTTCGCCCTGGAAGCAGTTCATCAAGGTGGCTAAGACGACATAATCCTTTTCGTTGAGGGTGTAAAGAACCGTCTTCGGAAGCTCATCCGTTTCATCCAGAGCATTGAGCAGTGCGCTCAGCTTTTCGGCAAAGTCCTTGTCTTCCACGGCATCGTAGCCGGTATCGGCTCCCATGCGGGCATAATTGCGGAGCGAGTTGTTCCGTAAGGCTCCGATATGGTACTGCTGCACCATGTTGTAACGATGGTACTCCTTTCCCAGATGGAGCATCACATAGCCTTTGTAGATGTCTTCTTCGTCAAAGCTGATCGGCTTGTTGGCCATAGCCTTCTTAAAGACTGCCTGAGCCTGGGCATAGGTCGCCTTCTTATAGTGGACGACATCGAGAGCATGGTCCGAGGCCGAGCATTGATGCTTCACAAAGAACGCCAGCCGTTCATCCAGGCAGGCTAACATATCGGAAAGATTACTAATCGGCTTACCGGTGACCTCGCTGAGCTTCTTGACCCAGGGAAGGAAGGTAGGACGTTCGCAGTTGATGGCTTTGTCCGGACGGAAGCAAGGATGGACTGTCACCTTGAGGCTCTTGTCTTTGGCCATGATCTCATGGTAATGGAGATCATCGACCGGATCATCCGTCGTGAAGATGGTATCGACATGATTGATAGCCATCATCTTCCGGGCCGACAGAGTTTTCAGCTTCTTATTGGCTTCTTCATAGATCTCTTTGGCCGTATCCGGACCTAAGACCTTGGTGATGCCAAAGTATTTTCTCAGTTCCAGATGGGTCCACTCATAGATCGGGTTGCCGATGAAATAAGGCATGCTGTCGGCATAGCACTTGAAGCGTTCCCAATCCGACTTCTTGCCGGTGATGAGCTCTTCCTTGACCCCTAATTCGCGTAACAGCCGCCATTTGTAATGGTCGCCATAGCCGTTGGCGCCAAGCCAGGCTTCCGTGATGGAAGAGAAATGATAGTCCTCGGCAATCTGCTGAGGCAGAAGATGGCAGTGGAAATCAAAGATCGGCATGTCTTTGGCATGCTCGTTGTAGAGCTTCTTGGCTAAATCGCTGTCGAGCAGGAAGTCGTCGCCTAAGAATTGTTTCATAGCATTCTCCTTTATAATGTCACGCCCGTCTTAAAGAGGGCAATCAAGCCTAAATCGCCGTTTTCGGCTTTGACCTTCTCTCCGGAAGCAACCCGGATCAGCAGATCTAAGAGATCATCCCGGACCTTCAAAGGGTCCTCATCCAAGAGTCTCCCGCCATCGAAATCAATCCAGTCCTTCTTGAAGGAGGCAATGGTATGGTTGGTCGCAACCTTGATGGTCGGAATCACCGTGCCAAACGGTGTGCCCCGTCCGGTGGTGAAGAAAAGAATGTTGCAGCCTGCTGCCGCCAGATTGGTGCAGGCAACCAGATCGTTGCCCGGACCGTTGACGAGGCTGAGATGATCGGCTTTGAGCCGGTCGCCGACATCCAGCACATCCTTGATTTCCAAGGATCCGCCTTTGAGGACGCAGCCGCTGCTCTTCTCTTCCAAGGTCGTGATGCCGCCATCTTTGTTGCCCGGCGAAGGGTTCTCATAGCAAGGCTGGTGATTGGCCGCATAGTAACCTTTGAAATTCCGGATCAGATCGATGATCTTGTGATAGACTTCCTCATTCTCGGCCCGGTTCATCAAAGACTGCTCCGCGCCGAACATCTCCGGAACCTCGGTCAGGCAGACTTTGCCGCCGCTGGCTCCGACGACATCCGAAACCAGCCCAACCAGCGGGTTGGCCGTCAGCCCCGAGAAGCCGTCGCTGCCGCCGCATTTCAGTCCTAAGGACAAATACGACAAGGGCAGCTCCACCCGGACATCCCGGCTCATGGTCTTGGCAATCTTCTCCAGACGGCTGACGCCTTCACTGATCTCATCGGAATAATCCTGGCAAAGGAAATAATCGAAGCGGGTGGCATCGAAATCGCCGACTGCATGGATGAAATCCGTCATCTTGTTGTTCTCACATCCCAGTCCTACGACTAAGACGCCGCCGGCATTGGGGTTATGAGCTAAACCGGCCAGCAGTTTCTGAGTGGTGGCCAGATCATCGCCTAACTGCGAGCAGCCGTACGGATGTGACAGCACCTTCAAGGAATCCCGCATCTCGGGATGCTTGGCTAAGAACGTCTCCTTCATCTGGGCGACCACGGAATTGATGCAGCCCACCGTCGGAATCAGATAGAGGTCGTTGCGGGTACCCGCCGTATGATTCTTGCGTAAGAAGCCACGCCAGGTTTTGGTACTCGGTTTGACTTGCTCGATAGCCATCTTATGGTAGCTGTAGACGGGTTCGCTTTCGGCTAAGGACGTTCCTAGATTCTGCGAGTGGATCCACTGGCCCTTGCTGACGTCAGCCTTGAGAATGCCAATGACGTTTCCGTATTTGATCAGCTTGTGGCCTTTGGGCATATCGTGAAGAGCAACTTTATGTCCCATCGCTACATCGTTAAGTAAGACAATGCCGTTGATGACTTCCCCTTTCTTCGCGGGGCGAAGGACGACCATCACGTCGTCTTTCGGGTTGATGATCAGGAAGTCATTCATGGGAAAGGAACTCCTCAATGGCGACTTTCTGCGACGGACTCTTTAAGATCAGCGTCAAGGACTTCGTGACTTCCTTGACCAGCGTCGGATACTGCGTCAGATCCTGACCCCAGAAGGTGGTGTTGGCTAAGACCTTCTTAACCAGACCTTCGACGTTTTCATCCTTGTAGTAATTGTCCCAGTCTTCCCGTAAAGCCTGGATGGCTTTCGGATCATCGGCTAAGGCAATCGTCTCCGACTTGCCGTTGACGATCCGGTAGCCGTCATAGAACTTGATGAGCGAGGCAAAGGCAAAGCATAGATGCGTCGGAACCTTCTTGGCCTTCAGGTCATCCAGGATGGTCGGCAGGTCTCTCTCCTTGAACTTGCTGATGGAATTGAGGGCAATCGACATCAGCTGATGATGGACATAGGGATTGAGGAAACGCTGCATGACGTCATCGGCAAAGCCTTGGGCATCCTTGGTGGTGACGGTCGGAACAATCTCCTGTTTCTGTTCTTCGAGGATGAAACGGCTGATCTCCGGATCCAGCAAGGCTTCCCTCACTTCATTGAAGCCGGCAAGATAAGCCACCGGAACAAGTGTCGTATGGGTGCCGTTAAGGATGCGGACCTTCCGCTGTTTATACGGATGGACATCGTCGACATAGATGGCATGGAGACCGACCTTGTCGACCGGGAAAGCCTTCTCGACAAACGGCTCCTTCTTCAGGACATACAGGTGGAAATATTCGCCTTTGTCCATGTTGTTGTCGATGTAGCCATAGTCCTGGCAGAGCTGAGCGAATTCATCCTTGGGGAAGCCGGGAACGATCCGGTCGACCAAGGTCGAGGTATAGTGGCAGCTTTCGTTGAGATAGGTGATGAAAGCCGGCTCCATCTTCCGCTCACTGGCCAGCTTATTGAGGACTTCCTTCAGCTTGTCGCCATTGTCATCGATGAGTTCGCAAGGGATGATTGCCAACCCGCTCTTGGGTCCTAAGACGTCATAACGATGCTTGAGCAGTGCTAAGACCTTGCCCGGATAGGAGATCGGAGAGACCTTGGTGAAGTCCGCCTCGACATCCTTGGGTTCAAAGCAGATGCCGGCTTCGGTGGTATTGCTGATCAGGACCTGAAGGTCCTTGCTTTCGGCATAAGACAGATACTTGGCCCATTCCGTATAGGGATTGACGACATCATCGATGACGTCGATGACCTGACTTAAACGGACCGCCTTGCCTTCTTCGTTGATGCCTTGAAGAATCAACGTATAAAGCCCGTCCTGCTTGGCCAGATCAGCGACTCTTCCCTGCGGCAGCGGCTGGACCACGACGACATGGCCGGTATACTTTCCGGAATCATTCATCTTCTGGATCAGCCAGTCGACGAAAGCCCGTAAGAAGTTGCCTTCTCCGAACTGCATGATCTTCACCGGCGCCGTCTTCTTCTCATGAATCGCCTTTGATAGAATTTCCATACAAGATCCTCCTTTATGTGTGATCTCTGTTTCCTTAATACATTTGGCTCAGATACTCGCTGTAGGCCATGAAGAACGGACCCACCCCTTTGGCATCATCCTTGACGATAGGTTCACTGAGATAGTAGCTGACGGAGCCGTTCCGAGTCTTGCCATCCAGTCCCGATACCAGACAGATCGACCCTAACGAACCCTCCTTCAGGCACTGACGGACCACGCCTTCGAAGATGCTGATTCCGGCTTTGACGCTGTGATAATCCAGCATCCCGATTCGGGCACCCTTGAGATAGCCGTAGCTGACCATCAGGGATCCGGAAGCTTCCGGATAATTGTCCTTGGCATCCTTAACCATAGGAAGGTCGTTATAGAGATGCGTCTGAGGGTCTTCGTAGGGCTTCAAAGAGGCAAGGACATGTTTCAGCTGTCTCCTAAGCGGGGCAGCAACGAGCTTGGCCTGATTGTTTTTCAGAATCTCGTAGACATCACAATCTGCCATCGCCAGCCACCCATTGCTCCGGAGCCAGACATTCGGGCTGCGGCCGCTTTCCTTGTCCGCCCAGGGCATGGTTTTCTTGGCATCATAGGCATGATAGTAGAAACCGGTCTTGGGGTCCTTGTTGTCCTTCTCAACATTGATAAACTGCGTCAGGACATCTCGGTAGCCTTTGATCCGCGGGCGTCGGTTATTGGCTCTGGCATAGAACGGACAGGCCATGAAGAGGCCATCCAGCCAGACCTCATTGGGGTATTTCTGCTTATGGAAGAAGGAGCCGTCCTGAAGTCTTGGCTGAGAAGCAACTTGTTTCATTAATATGGCAATGGCTTTATCGAAGCGAGACTCCGGAGCAACCTTATTGAGCCGCACTAAGGTATCGCCTGCCTCTAAATCATCCAAGGAGAAACTCGTCGGGTCATAGCCTTCGAGCGTTCCGTCCTCGGCAATATGCGTTTCAAAATAAGTGCGACAGAAATCCAGATACTCCGGTTTCCTCGCCACCAGATACAGGGAGAAGACACCGTTGAGAAAGACGCCATCCTCATAGCACCAACGTCCGCCTTTGTAAGGCTTGAACGAGGCTAAGGACTGGCCGATATAGCCATCGATGGCTCGTCTTTCTTCCTCCGATAAGGACATGTTAGCCTCCTTGATATGAGACTTCTTCGTCACATGGATAATGACACAGACGGCAACGACGATGGCAACGACACCGATCAGAATATTGGAGATGCCCATGGAGAGCCCGCTGACGGTAAAGCCATCCAGCGGATTGCCGTTAGCGTCCTTGACGCCGTATTCCAGGATCAGGAAGATCGGGACGCGGAAGACAAAGACACGGGCAATATTGATCGCAGAGGAGAGGGTCGTATAGCCAAACCCATAGAGCAGCCCTAAGACAGCGGAATTGATGGCCAGCGTGATGATGCCTAACCGTTCGTAGACGAAGACCTGCTCGATCTCTTTGGCAAAGGCCTCCACTTCCTCCGGACTGCCGGCATTGCGGGCAAAGAAGAGGGTAATCGGATGGATGAAGACGGAGACGATGATCACCCCGACGCTGGCAATTCCTAAGGCATAGACGAGCCCGACATAGAAGGTCTTGATGGCCCGGTCCACCTGTTTGGCTCCCAGGTTCTGGGAGATCACCGAGGAGGTCGAGTCTTCAATGGAAGAGATCGGATTGGTGACGGAACCGCCCATATTGTTGGAGACACCTAAGGCGCCGACGACATCCGGATTCTCGTAGTTGCCGGCTAAGGCATTGATGACCACCTTGCCTAAGGAGAAGATGAACTTGCCTAAGAAGATCGGGAAGGACATGGCGGTCGTCCGGCCGAAGAGCTTGCCGGAAAAGTCGATGTCCTTGAAGCGGAAATGGAAGAGATACTTCTTGGAAGCCAGACGGCAGATGACGAAGACCAGGAGACAAAGGTTAGCGATCAGGGTGGATAAGGAGACATACATCATATCGGTCAGATGAAGTCCGTAGAGGAAAAGCATATTGAGGGAAACCTTGATGAGGACAACCCCGACATTGAGTAAAGAGATCGGTAAGGTCGAACCCCTGGCCTTCTCCACGCCCATATAGACGGTGTTGATCATGATGACGGTCGAGGAGATGACGCTGACGATGAAGTATTTGAACCCGACGGCAATCGATTCCTCGGAGATGTTGAGGCCGCGTAGAATCGGAGTAGCTAAGGAGAGAACGATGGCACAGGTCAGGCCGCCGATCAGGACGGTGTAGGCAAACAGAGAGGTGCTGAGACGTCTGGCCTTATCGTAGTTGTTTTTGCCGATTTCCCGGGCAATCAGGATCGACCCGCCGGCCGAGAGGCCGCCGCCGATGGCGGAGATCATATTGTTGGCCTGAGTCAGGGCACCGACCGCATTGACGGCGGCCTTGCTGATTCCTGCCGACATGATGGTATCAATGATGGAGTAGATATAACTGAGGAAGGAAAAGATGAAGAGGGGGAAGGCAATCACGAAAACGACTTTCCAGAGATTTCCATGAAGGATGAAATCCCGTTTGGCCAATTCCTTTGTGGTAACTTTCGTCGGCGAGGAATTGGTTAGATTCATACCTCGATGGCCTCCTCGGTTTTGGCATCAAAGAAATGGAAATCGGTTTTCTTCACGAAATAGTCCAAGTCGGCACCGATGGTGATCTTCGCCTCCGGAGCGACCTTGATGATGGCTTTTTCGTTAGCGGCATTGAGGTAGACATTCTGGACATCGCCTAGCATCTCATAGACTTCGACGGACCCATGAAGACGGAAATAATCCTCAGGGTTGGAGCCTTCCGGAAGCTGAGTGAGAGCATGTTCCGGACGATAGCCTAAGACAATATCCTTGTCCTTGGCCTGACTTAAGATGGCTTCCGGGATGCCGAAAAGGTTCTCTTCATAGAAGCTATCCGCGGAATGGAAGACGTTGTCTTTCACATGGCCAGGAATGAAGTTCATCGGCGGATCGCCGATGAATCCGGCCACGAAGATATTCTTCGGATGGAAGTAGAGTTCCTCCGGGGTGCCGACCTGTTTGATGACGCCGACATCCATGCAGACGATCCGGCTGGCCATGGTCATGGCTTCAATCTGATCGTGCGTGACATAGATGGTGGTAGCACCGATGTCCCGGTGGATCCGGATCAGCTCCGAACGCATCGAGACACGCTGACGGGCATCCAAATTAGAAAGAGGCTCATCCATCAAGAAAATCTTGGCATGGCGGATGATGGCCCGACCTAAGGCAACGCGCTGCCTCTGGCCACCGGACAAGGCTCGAGGGAGTCTTTCAAGATAAGGAGTTAAGCCAAGAATCTTGGCGGTTTCACGGACACGTTTATCAATGACATCCTCATCAAAGCCTGCCAGATCGAGAGCAAAGGCCATATTCTCGTAGACGGTCAGGGTCGGATACAGGGCATAGCTTTGGAAAACCATGGCAATGCCACGTTCCTTGGGGGCGAGATTGTTGACGACTTTGCCATCGATGGAGAAAGTACCATGAGTGATATCCTCCAGACCGGCAATCATCCGAAGCGTGGTGGACTTTCCACAGCCCGAGGGACCGACAAGGACGATGAATTCCTTATCCTGAATGGTGAGATTGAAATCAGTGATGGCCTGGTAACCATTGGGATAAGTCTTGTATATGTTTTTTAATTCGAGGGACATGTCGGGTCTCCTTTCTCTTTCAGGATCGTCGCGAAGCCAGGGATGAGACGGAGGTAAGGCACAACCATTTGGCAGATCCAGAGGGCACCATTGGCGGAGAGATGCGAGGTATCTTTGTTGCCGTCCGGATAGTTCGGATAGAAGTCCGGCGGCAGGACCATGTAATGCTTCTCGTTTTCAGCTTTCGTATGTCGGCTCAAGTCCTCATACGTGAGCTTTTCCAGGTCAATGAAGGGAGCATGGATCTGCTGGGCTAAGGTCTGCATGGCTTTGGGATAGTCGCCATGGGTGTGTTCTAAGACGCCTTTGTCGTCATAGATGAGCCGGGAGATGGAAGAGAGGAAGATTGGGGTGACGCCCCGGACCAAGAGGTCATAAGCCATTTCTCCGAGGTTCTTCTCATAGCTGCCATAGGGAGCGGTATACCGGGTCCGGTCCTTGATTTTCTCATCATTGTGGCCAAAGGAGATGAGACAGTAGTCCCCGGGATGGCAGGCCAGCAGGGCTTCATCGAAGCGTCCTTCGGCTAAGAAGGACTTGGTTGACCGGCCGTTGAGGGCAAAGTCAAGAATCGGAGTAGCCTTGGGGTCTTTAAGATAAGGCGTCAATCCCTGGGGCCAGCCTTGCTGGGGAAAGGTGGAGTCGTCGTTTGGCTGCATCAGGGAGTCGCCTAAGAAGATCAGATTCATCGCTGCACCTCACCGGCTTCCGGATTCTTAAGATACTCGTCAAGTTCTTCCAAGGAGAACTTGGCCTGATCGCCGAAGGTGGTCTGCTCTAAGACACAGTTGCTGATGCCATAATCCAGTGCTTTAGCTAAATCCGGCTTGGCCTGGAGCAGTTCATGGAGATAGCCGGCCGTAAAGGCATCGCCCGCACCGATGCGGTCGAAGATCTTGAACCGGACTTTCCGTCCGCTGACTTTCTTCTTGCCGGTATAGACAAAGGCCTGCAGGGTCTGGACTTTGGCGGAAAGAATTTCCCGGTTCTTGGTGAAAAGATAAGAGAAACCGAAATGGCGGCAGGCATCCTGGAAGAGCTTGTCCTTGTCTTTCTCCTCAGGTTCAAACCCTAAGAGAGTCTGAATATCCCACGGGGAAGCCGAAACGATATCGGCATACTGACAGACCAACGGATATATTTTCTTGGCCTCGTCGATGCTCATCATCTTGGAGCGGTAATTGAAGTCAAAGCTGATCTTGACACCAGCTTCCTTGGCCTTTTTGATCAGGGCTAAGACCGTCTGCTGGCTCGAGGCGGATAAGGCAAGCGTGATGCCGGAAATATGAAGAAGCGCGGCATCCTTGAAGATGGCGTCATCCGCAAAGTCTTTGGGTGCCATCAGGGTCGCCGAGGAATGCTTGCGGTTATAGACGACCTTGCTGGGTCTGGCGCCTTCGCCCTCTTCCAGGAAATAGATGCCTAAGGAGGCATCATCCCGGACAACAAAGGAGGTATCGACGTCATTGGCTTTGAGATAGTCAACACAGGCCGAGCCAAAGTCATCCTGAGGGAGACGGGTAAGGAAGCGGGTAGGATGACCTAAATGGGATAAGGAAATCAGGACATTGGCTTCACCGCCGCCGTAATTGGCTTTGAAGGAATCGGCATCCCGAAGACGGATTCCATTGGGGGAGGTCAGCCGTAAGAGCATTTCTCCTAAGCCGACAACGGTTTTCTTTTCATTCTTGACAGTCATACGAGAGATTTCCTCCTTTGGGAATACGTAAGTGATCGTCCCTGACCAGTAGATCGATATCATAGTTGGACGGATTGACGAAGATGCCTTGACGGTAATAAACCATTCGGGCAGCCTGGGTATAGTCCAGAATATCAATTCCCGTTCCGCTATAGAGATCGTTTTCCTTGACTACCTGGCTTAGGAAGGCTTCAAAGGTTTCCCAGCCATGGTCAACAGCGAATTCATAGCTATGTCCCCAGACATAGAAGAGCGGCAGTTCATCCGGGCACGTCAGGAAGCGGGAGAAGGTGCGTTAAGCAAGGGATCGTTATGGTGTATGGTCGGTGCCCAGCAGAGGGGATAAGAGGGCAGAGCGAACTGATACGTGGAACGGGTGGTACGGGCATAACGGATAGAAAGAGACCCCAAGGCTTTCAAGGTATCGGCGTTATAGGTCCCGTAAGGATAGGCAGCTCCTAACACCGGCTTTCCCGTCAGAGCCTCCAAGGCTTCCTGTCCTTTGGAGAATTCGTCTTTCTGTTCTGAAAGAGGCAGCTCTTCGAGATGCGGATGCGAGAAGGTATGGTTACTGATTTCATGGCCGGCATAGAGCGAAATCGACTCGGCCAGATTGAGATGAGAGCAGTCAATCTCCTGATTGTCTTTGTCCCTCCGGAACTTGGCTACTCCCGAACGGCCGGGATTGAGATTGAAGGTAGCCTTCAGGCCATAGTGATTGAAAAGCTCAACGAGCTTCCTGTCCTGGAGGATGCCGTCATCATAGCTGAAGGTAATAGCCCGTTTTTTGAATCCGGGATAGCACAAGGTGAAGTCCATAATCACCTGACCGAAGGGTATTCTCCCTTGGCAAAGGCATAGTTGGCACCTTTGAAGAAGGCTACGATCGAGACCAGCTTGAGGGTTGCGGTGCAGCCGGTGATGACTTCCCAGTTGGGATCCGTCTTCAGATCCGTGGGGAAGCTGTAGTTATCCACAAAGGCAGGGTTGTAGTTCCAGACGTCATTGATCAGCTGCACGGTGTAATACTTGTTGAGGGATTCATCGGCAACCCGGTCGACGAAATTCAGCTTCTTCCGAGTCGTAGCCAGATAATCGTTGAAGGCTTTGACGTTACTGACCCAGGTGGATTCACTGGTCTGCTTGCTGCGCAATTTTTCCTGATTAGGGAAGGTCGGCGTGATCGTATCCGTCTTATAGGTATAGTCGAATCCGATATATTTGTCGTCATTCTTAGTAGAGGTATCGGTGCGGAGAATCTTGACTTTGTCGTTGATGACGGCCTGATAGTACCACTGATAACGTTCACCTAACTTATAGGTGACGCCGGCATCGGTGTTGGCCAGATACCGCATCAGATCCGTGGTATCGGCCTCATCGCTGGTTGTGGAATCCAGGGTATAGACGACATTCTCGCCCGGACGGTAATAGCCCTGGTCCTCTTCGCCCCGCAGGGCGCCGGTCCAAATCTGATCGCCAATCTGAATATGCTTGGCATAATAAAGGGTCGTCTCCGTTCCGTCGATATCGACGGCACCGATCATTTTCAGGGTTTCCACATCCGTATCTTTGGCGGTGGCCGTCGCCTCATCGACTCTGGCCCAGGCACCCGTCAGGAAGACTTCTTCCAGGCTCGCCTGCTGAATTGACCCGTTAAAGTCAACGACGTTTTCCTTGAAGACACAACTGATGTTGTCCGCACCGGAATCCAAACCATAGGCATCGGTCGAAACGGCCTTTTTACAGGACGTTAAAGGGAGAAGGCAAAGACAGGATACAGCCAGCAATAAGCGTTTATTCGTCATGAGGAAGGCTCCTTTCCGCCCAGGGCAGCAAACATCAAGGCTAGACTATTGCGGCTGTTTTCCGATGTAGGCAAGGATGCCGCCATCGACATAAAGGATGTGACCGTTGACGAAGTTAGAGGCATCGCTGGCTAAGAAGACGGCCGGACCCTGCAGGTCTTCGGGGGTTCCCCAACGGCCGGCCGGCGTCTTGGCACGGATGAAGGCATCGAAAGGATGCATCGAGCCATCGGCCTGCGGCACCCGTAACGGAGCCGTCTGAGGCGTGGCAATATAGCCAGGTCCGATGCCATTGCACTGAATGTTGTTGGCACCGTATTCGGAGCAGATGTTTCTCGTCAGCATCTTCAGACCGCCTTTGGCAGCGGCATAGGCCGAGACGGTTTCCCGTCCCAACTCACTCATCATGGAGCAGATATTGATGATCTTGCCATGGCCTTGGCTGATCATCTGCGGGATGACAGCCTTGGAGACAATGAACGGTCCGACCAGATCAATATCGACCACCTGCCGGAAGTCCTCGGTGGACATCTCCACCATCGGAATCCGTTTGATGATGCCGGCATTGTTGACCAGGATGTCGAGATGGCCGAACTGCTTGACGATGGCTTCGACCATCGCCTTGACCTGATCTTCCTTGGTCACATCGCAGACATAGCCTTTGGCCTTGATGCCCGCATCGGCATAGGCTTTTTCACCGCTTTCGACTTTATCCTGAGAGCGATCGTTGAAGACAATCTGAGCGCCGACAGCCGCATAGGCCGTGGCAATGGCAAAGCCAATGCCGTAGCTTGCGCCGGTAACCAGAGCAACCTTCCCATCGAGCCGGAAATCATTAATGGTCATAGTACTTCCTCTTTTCGTACCACCATTATAAACCATCTTGTATACAAGTTTAAAGCCCTTACATTCGTCTTTGTTCTTTCAGCACAAAAGAGGGGCCTCTCCCGGGACCGGAGCCAGGACCCGGGAGAGCTTTCCAAGAAAGCTCTTTTATGACGCTTTTAGCTTCCTTTTGTCCGTGGCTTCCATTAGACTATTAAGGCTTCTCAAAGAGAGACGGATTCCTAATGAAATTAAAAGCCACTCAAATCGACATGACCAACGGTAGCATCCCAAAAAAGATGCTCCAATTTGCTTTGCCTTTGCTGATTTCCGGCTGGCTGCAGCTTTCTTTCAACCTGGCGGATTACATCGTCTGCGGGTTCTTCGTCGGCGATGTGGCCGTCGGTGCCATCGGCGATACGGGTTCCTTGATTGCCTTGATCACGGACCTTTTCATCGGCTTTGCCGTGGGTGTCAACGTCACGATGTCCAATGCCTATGGGGCCAACAACATCGAGAAGGCCAAACGGACCATCGGGGCGTCGGCCTTATTGGCATTAGTCTGCGGAGTCGGCTTAGCCATCATCGGGACGACGATGGCTCATACCTTCCTAACCTGGATGAACACCTCGCCCAATATGATTGCGATGTCGACCGATTACATGTTCATCTATTTCCTGGGCGTTCCGTTCCTGCTGTTATATAACTTCGGAGCAGCCTGTCTCAGAGGCATGGGAGATTCCGTCCGGCCGTTTATCTATCTCACCATCGGCGGCGTGCTCAATGTCGTGATGAATATCGTCTTAGTCCTGCCACCGTTCAACATGGGTGTCAAAGGCTTAGCCTTAGCCACCATCTTCTCGGAGGCTATCTCTGCAGCTTTGGTGTATGTTTCCTTGTTCAAGGCGCGGGGCTTTGCCGGCCTGGACTGGCAGCATCTCCGCTTCTTCAAGGCCGAGACTCGGGAGATTCTCCGCATCGGGGTTCCGGCAGGCATTCAGAATGCCATGTTCGATATCGCCAATGTCATCATCCAGTCGGATATCAATTCCTTCGGGGATGCGACCGTCACCGGCGATGCCGCGGCCAGCCGTATCAACAGCTATGTCTATATCGGCATGGATGCCTTTGCTCAGGCCGGAGTGGCGTTTGTGGCAGCCAACAGCGGAGCGAAGAACATCGACGGCATCAAGAAGTCGGTCCGCTGGGCCATCTTCTACTCCTTGGCGGCCGATGCCATCTTAGCCGGACTGGAGCTGATCATCCGCGTGCCTTTATTGAATCTCATCATCCATGAAGGAGAGGATGTCGACTACTACAACCAGGCGATGAGCGTCGCCCAGCTGAACATGTATATTACGATGGGCAGCCATCTCTTGATGGCGATGGTGGATGTCTTTGCCTGTCTGGAACGAGGGTTAGGGGAATCCCTGCTTCCGGCCATCGTCTCCTTTGTCGGGATCTGCGTGGTCCGGCTGATCTATATCTATGCCTTCTTCGGTCAGGCACAGTTCCATTCGATGGCCTACCTCTATGCCACCTATCCGATTTCCTGGGTCATCACGGCCTTAGCCCATGGCATTTGCCTTCTGGTCATCAAGAAAAAGAAGATCAAGTCGATTCAGAATAGCCTTGCCGCCAATAGCGTGAGTCCGACCCCGGCTGCCTAAGCCTTTCTTAAGCCATTAAAAAACGCCTCCACGATTGGCCTATCGGAGGGAGGCGCGAGCGAAATCAATCCGTATCCGGCTTCAGACGTCCGTAGCGGGCGTTGAGGGCTTTCAGGCTCTTGATGAGATCATTGCTGAGGTCATCTTCGGTGATCCGGTAGGTCCAGTTGTTGGCAATGGAGGACGGGGTGTTGATTCGGGAAGAGGAATCCTGCAGGAGGATATCGTTCATCGACTGAATGGCGACTTTGCTGTTGGATGCTAAGTTCATCTCCAAGACAGCTCGGGCACAGTCCTTGTCGCTGCCATCCGAGGGCTTGATGCCGAGAAGATAGCAGGTCTTTTCCATCGTTTCCATGGCTTTGGCACGGGTTTCCGGCGTCAGGGAATGGAAGTAGCCGACCAAGGTGTCGCAGTCGTGGGTGGTGGAGAAGCTGTAGCAGGGATAGGAGTAGTTGCTGGGGTTATTGAAGTCGTTGCCGTTTTCGGGGAAGGCGAATTCCACGACCCGCATATCCGGAATCCTGAACTGATAAAGCAGATTCTTCAGCTCCGGGCTCTGGAAGCCGACATCCTCGGCAACCACCCGGTTGCCGTCAATTCCGACCGACGTCAGCAGGTCTGCTCCGGGTCCTTTGCGCCAGACACCGTTAAGACCGTTCTTAGCATCCTTGGGTAAGGCATAGTATTCCATGACGCAGCGGAAAGAAGAGAGGATGACGACATCATAGAGGGAAAGGTTGAAGTCGAGACGTTCCTGAATAAAGCGGTAATTGTTTTTCTTGAGGTAATCGAAATTATAAAGAGGGTTGCCCCAGACCTGACCGGTGGCATGGAAGACATCCTGAGGATAGCCGGCGACGGATTCCATCTTATGCTGAGCATTCAGCTCAAAGTTGCGGTGATGCTTGTAGACATCGATGCTATCGTAGGAGACATACATCGGCATTTCGCCGATGATCTTGATGCCCTTGGAATGAGCATAGTCCCTCAGACTAGCCCACTGATGTAAGAAGATGTACTGTGTCCAGATATTGAACTCAACTTCAAACTTGTTCAGATGCTTGACTTCCCTAAACTGGCTGGCGGAATACTCGTTGTAAGGCGGGTCATAATCGGACCAGGCTTTATCGGAGTTTTTCTCCTTGAGCGACATGAAGCAGGAGTAATCCTGGAAGTCATTCTTCCGTAAGAAGTGGATATAGCCACGCTGATAATCGCCCTGACCGCGGATGAAACGTTTAAAAGCAATTCGTAATACTTTGCGGCGGTTGCGATAAATCTTTCCGTAATCAATATGCCGAGGATCTTTGCCCCAGTCAAAGGGAAGGAGATCCTTTTTCTTCAAGAGACCTTTCTGAATCAGATCTTCGAAATCGATGAAATAGGGGTTGAGGGCACGGGAAGAGAAGCTTTGATAGGGAGAATCCAGATAGGCTGTCGGTACTAAGGGCAGTATGCTCCAATACGAAAAGCCGGAAGCCGAAAGAAAGTCAATGAACTCTCTTGCTCCTTTGCCAAGGGTGCCGATGCCGTAGCGGCTCGGTAGAGAGAAGACAGGCAGAGCGATACCGGCACATTTGTAGTTGTTAATCATAAGTTAATCGCTTACATTGTATAACTTTGTAGGAAAAAGTAAAGACTAAACGGAAACATTTTTTATAAAGTGTCTTTTTTAAGAGGCTTCTATTTTTCCTTTTCCTTTTGGAACATTTTAAAATTGAAATACCAAAACGGATAAATTGTGATAATGCGTAATTTTACCATAGCCATTTTAGTAAGAGAACCAGCAAAATGTAAATTTCCGCAAAAGCCGGACTGTTTTCTGAAAAAAGGTCGTCATTTAGAGCCGTTTTGTTTTCTTTCAAAGGTCCTTTTCCAGGACTCTTTCAATGCTGGAAAGGGAGAGACCACAGGACTGATAGAAGTCCAGGCAGGGATAATGATCCCGGGTAACCAAAGAAAACCGGGCCACTTTCTTTTCTTTCAGCGCCGCAAGGAGATGGGTCATCAGCCGGGTCCCTAGATGCTGATGCTGGTGGGAAGGAAGCACCGAGAACTCGTCGAGAATGAACTCTGTTCCCTGGGGGAACGTCAACAATCTTCCCAATGCCATCCCATAGACCTTCTTCGTGGAATCCACTAAGAGGAAGCCGACCTTGCCGCGGCCGGTGGTCAGTTCCTCAATCCGGGCTTTGGCCTGCTCCAGACTCCAGTTTTCCTTCCAAGGATAGCCACTGAAAGCCAAAGAAAGCTCCTGAGCTGCCTCATCAAGGTAGCTTAGGTCATAGTTAACGATCACGACCGGAAGCGTTGTTTTCTCAGCCATCAGGATTTCTTGTCCGAACCTTGCTGATGCTGACTTAATTTGGCCTGCTTGATGCGCTCCAGCTCCTTGGGATCGAACTGAGCATTGGGGAAGTGGAAGGCAACATATTCTTCGGGGAACAGCTTGTCATCGATGATGCCGAAGAGCGTCTTGGGCTTCTTGCCGATGGCTCGCTCCTGATGGCGAACCATCAGGCTTAAGACCCAGCCCAGATCCCAGATGATATAAGCCATGCAGCACAACATCACGATATGGTAGATCCCTGCCCGTTCAGGGGTAGCTAAAAGAATTGGCTTTACAAAGAAGATGATGAACGGCAAGAACATGAAGTAGACAATGAAAAGACAGAGGATTCCCCACAGCAGCATGATCGGGATGGTCGTCTTACCACGGATGGAGCCGATGCGGCCGGTGTAGTCCCAGGAACGGGTATGGCAGATCCATTCCTCCAGGGTAGCCACGGTGTATTCCGTGAAACCGCCTAAGATACAGCCAATGGCATAGACAGCCAGCGGATACTGCCAGACGTTGACCAAGGTTGCAGCAATTACCACGCCACCCATGCCATAGACGAAATTGAACGGGGTCGATATGGAACCGTTGGACATCACAAAACGATGGTCGCGGACCAGATAAAGCAAGGTCTCCCATAAGGTGCCGGCCAAGCCGGCAATCATATAGACCAGGATGAGATTATATCCGTTATCAAGCCAATTCATAATCGTAAGAATTATAACCCATTTGCCCTCTCATTTTGTCATCTTTGTAACTTCCTTGGCTTCTTCAAGTCCTGCTTGGTATAATGCTAGAACAAGGAAGCAATATTCATGGCACTTTATGTGACAAGACATGGTGAAACTGACTGGAACCGGGTTGGCAAAATCCAGGGCATTCAGGATATCCCTTTAAATTCCGTAGGGCGTAAAGAGGCAAAGGAACTGAAAGAGAAGGTAGCTGCTCTGCCGCTGGACCGGATGATTTCCTCCCCGCTTTCAAGAGCTTATCAGACCGCGCTGATCGTCAATGAGGACCGTCATCTTCCTTTGACCACCGATGTCCGGATCCGGGAAGAGGACTACGGAGATCTGGAAGGCAAGGAATGCTTCCAGGAACTCTTCTCCTTAAGGGGGCAGTACTTTGTCCGCTATCCGCATGGCGAAGGCTATCTCGATGTCGCCTTCCGGGTCTTCTCTTTCCTGGACGACCTGAAAAAGGCGGATCCGGCCAGCAACATCCTGATCGTCACCCACGCTGGGATCAGCCGGGTCATCAACAGCTACTTCCACGACATGACCAACGAAGAGTTCTCCCAGTTCCATTTGGATAACTGTCAGGTGATCCGTTACGATTTCAGTGATAGAGACAACTGAAAAAAGCACCTTGCGGTGCTCTTTTCAGTTTTATTTGTTGGCTAAGATTCCGGCTTTGACCCGGGCTTCGCTCTGCTTGGCCTGGCTGCCATAGATGGAGAAGCCGGCTTTGACAACGGCCTTAGGAAGGGCGGTCTTCAGATCGCTGACGCTATGGCCGGCACCGGTGGACTCACTGGTGGCAAAGGGGATGACGGTCTTGCCTTCGAAGGACGACAAGGAGATGAAAGTGCTGACAAAGCTAGGATAGGTCCCCCAGTAGACCGGATAGCCGAGGTAGATGACATCATAGGAATCGAGATCCTTGGGGAGTTCCTTCAAGGCCGGCTTGGCGCCGTTCTCGATATCCCTCCTCGATTCATCCAGACAGGTCTGATAGTCGCTGGAATAAGGAATCTTGCCTTCAATCTGGAAAAGATCACCGCCGACTTTCTTCTGAATCATCTGGGCAACGATTTCGGTGTTGCCCATCGACAGGGTCTTCAGACTTCCCCCGACATAATTGCTGCCGGCAGCAGAATAGTAAGCGATTAGGATTTTCATGGTTTGTTTATTTTTCTTTTGGTATTATTCTACCTTTCTTAGGCCCCGATGTCAGGGAAAATGCTCTCTTTGATGAAATTCATTGAAAGACCGGCCTTAGGAAGCTAAGATAATGGCATGGATTGTCTCTCGAATGAATTGCTGATTGACGTGTATCTGAGGATGCAGGACTTCAACCGGGTCGGCGATTTTCCTTTCCGGGCCTATGAGGAGAAAATCATTCAGGCCGTCAGCGACGAAGGCGAGCATAATGACGTTACCATCCGCTTTATCCCCTGCCAAAGCCTCAGCAATACCATTCAGATCACGATCATTCCGTTCGTCGGCAAGGCCGACTACCTCAACCAGTCGGACCTCGATGAGGTCATCCGGGGCTGTCTGGAAGAGTACTTCCAGCTTCATGAGATCCCGATTGAAACCTACTATCTGACCCAGTCCAGCCAGAGCGCGGCCATCTTCAGTTTTCGTAAGTAGTCTAATGTATCTTAAAAAAGCCCTGTTGACAAGGACTTTTTTAGTTAACAACTTCAAGCATAAAAAATAGGCTCCCACCCTGTATGAGAGCCCAAGCTATGTATTAGCGACCAACGGGAATCGGACCCGCGTCTTCTCCTTGGGAAGGAGAGGTTCTACCACTGAACAATGGCCGCAGATAACGGACCGCGATTATTCTACCGCGGTCCGTGTCAAATTACTACTTTTTTTCGTCCGAAGCGTCACTATCCGTCACCGGAGCAGCTTCTTCGGCAGGCTTCTCGGCGGGGTTGGCGGCCGTTTCATCCGAACCGGCAACGACACTGGTGACATCGCCAGGACCGAAATCGGTCCCGTTGTCATTGGTCTCATCTTCTTCCGGATCCAGAAGCGGCTTCAGACCGGTACCGGCAGGAATCAGCTTACCGATCATGACGTTCTCCTTCAGACCGCGGAGATAATCGACCTTGCCCTTGATGGCAGCATCCGTCAGGACACGCGTGGTTTCCTGGAAGGAAGCGGCGGAGAGGAACGAATCGGTGTCCAAGGCAGCCTTGGTGATACCCATCACAATCGGACGGCCGACCGCCGGATTCGATCCATGGCTGAGGACCTTGCGGTTCCGCTCGGTGAAATCGACATCGGTGATCTTCTGTCCCGGCAGCATATCGGTGTCGCCGGAATTGATGATGAGGAGACGGTTGGTCATCTGCTTGACGATGATTTCAAGGTGCTTATCAGCAATGGCAATACCGTTTGAGGCATAGACGGACTTGACTTCCTTGATGAGGTAGTTGCGGACGGTGGTGAGATCCGTGCAATCGAGCAGATCCTTCGGATAGATGTGACCCTTGGTGAGTGCCTGACCGGCAATGACCGTATCGCCCTTCTTGACATCCGGAACAGCGTTCGGATAGGAGGTGTACTCCTTCTCCTCGAGCTCGTTCTTGATGACGAAGATGTGACGGAGACCGACTTCACGGATGTCCTGAACCGTGCCGCGGATGGTGGTGATCAAAGCCAGATCCTTGGTCTTCGGATTACGGACTTCCAGCAGTTCCTGAACACGCGGAAGACCGGTCGTAATATCCTTCTGGCCGGAGACACCGCCGGTGTGGAAGTTCTTCAAGGTGAGCTGAGTGCCAGGTTCGCCGATGGACTGAGCAGCCATGATGCCGACAGTATCGCCGATTTCGGCGATCTCACCGGTAGCCAGGTTACGTCCATAGCAGTGGATGCAGACACCATCGGTGGCCTCGCAGGTCAGGATGGAACGGATTTCGACTTCCTTCAGACCGCTATCGATGATGGCCTGAGCCAGCTTCTCATCGATGAACGTATTCTCAGGGACGATGACTTCGCCAGTGGTCGGATTGACGATGTCATGCATGGAGTAACGGCCAACGACACGGTCATAGAGGTTGGAGATCAGCTGACCGTCATCGGCCCGGAGCTCCTTGACGATGATGCCGTGATCGCAGTGGCAATCCTCTTCCCGGATGACGACGTTGTGGGAGACATCGACGAGACGACGGGTCAGATAACCCGAGTCCGCGGTCTTCAGAGCGGTATCAGAGCCGTTCTTACGGGTACCGTGAGTCGAGGTGAAGTATTCGGAGACGGAGAGACCATCGGCGTAGCAGTCGGTGACCGGAACTTCGATGGTGCGGCCGGTGGAATCCAGCATGCAGCCCTTCATACCGATCAGCTGCATATAGTTATCCTCGGAACCGCGGGCGCCCGACTCCATCATCATGAACATCGGGTTTCTAGGGGCATGAGCCATACGGTCATGCAGCAGGTTCTTCATCTGCTTATCCTTCAGGTTATTCCAGTAGGAGACGACGGCATTGTGACGTTCCTCTTCGGTGAAGAAGCCCATCTCATACTTGTCGTTGATCTCGCTGACAGCCGTAAAGCCGTCCTTGTAGAGCTGATCACGGCCTTCCAGAGGCTCAATATCGCCTAAGGAAATGGTCAGACCCGACTTCGTGCAGTAATCGAAGCCCTGGTTCTTGAAGAGATCCATGATCTTAGCCGTCTCGGTGGCACCATAGTCACGGAAGACGTAGTCCATCATGGCCTGAATGCCCTTCTTATCGATTGGGGCACGGACCGGCTGAAGCTTCGCATATTCCTTGAAGACATCGAAATCGTCGCCATCCTTGAACTTGCCGCTCTTGATGACGGCATCAAAGGCCTGCTTGAGGGTAACGAAGAAGGTATCCGGGGTCTTGGTGAAGTTGCTTGCCAGATCGGCCTTGGCCGTCTTGGCACCCTTGACCGGGAAGTTGACATAGGGGAAGTCGCTGGGGAAGATGTCATTGAAGATGAGCTTGCCGACGGTGGTCAACAGATAGGAAGCGTTCTGAGCATCCGTGAAGCAGGACTTCTTCAGCGAGGCAGCCGGAAGGTAGATACGGGTCCGTAAGGAGATGATGTGGTTCTGATAGGCTAAGATAGCCGTATCCGGATCCGAGAAGACCTTGCCTTCATACTGCTTATAGGAACGGAACTTCGCGGCCATATCCGGCTCACCGCGATGCTCATAGTACTTGGCATAATCCTCATCCTGTTTCTCATCATCTTCCAGGGTGAGATAGTAGTTGCCGAAAATCATATCCTGCGACGGGACGCAGATCGGTTTGCCATCACTGGGCTTCAGGATGTTGCGGTTAGCTAACATCAGGGTCATGGCCTCAGCCTGAGCCTGACGGGAAAGCGGAACATGGACAGCCATCTGATCGCCATCGAAATCGGCGTTGAAGCCCGGGCAGACAAGCGGATGAAGACGGATGGCCTTGCCCTCAATCAGGATCGGACGGAAAGCCTGGATGCCGAGTCTGTGAAGCGTCGGAGCACGGTTAAGAAGAACCGGGTGGTTCTTGGTGATCTCTTCGATGGCATCGTAAACCTTCGGATCGTTGTTGGCAATCAGCTCATCGGCCTGACGCTGCGAGGAAATGGTGGAATTCGGAGCCTGGATGAGATAGTTCGCGATGAAAGGACGGAAAAGCTGGACGGCCATCTCACGCGGCAGACCGCATTCATCCATATTGAGTTCCGGACCGACAGCAATGACGGAACGGCCGGAGTAATCGACACGTTTGCCCAGCAGGTTCTGACGGAAACGGCCCTGCTTGCCCTTGAGCGTGGAGCTTAAGGAACGTAAGACGTTGCCGTTGATGGAGGTGGAAGGCTTGTTGCGGCGTTCATTATCGATCAAAGCATCGACGGCTTCCTGAAGCATACGTTTTTCGTTGAGGAGAATGACGCTCGGAGCTCTGGCTTCGATTTCACGCTTCAGACGGGTATTCTTGATGATGACCTGACGATAAAGATCGTTGAGATCACTGGTGGCATAACGGCCGCCATCCAGCTGCATCATCGGACGGAGATCTGGAGGAATGACCGGAAGCACCGTCAGAATCATCCATTCCGGCTTGATCTGAGAATTCTTGAACGATTCGAGCACTTCAAGACGTTTGATGGCCTTGACACGCTTGGCATTCTTATCGCCGACGGAAGCCCGAAGATCCTTGCTGACATCTTCGATTTCCTTGTCGAGATCGATTTCCTTGAGAAGCTTCAGAGCCGCTTCGGCACCGATGCCGAATTCCGCACCGGTATAACGGGTGATGTAGTTGCCGACCGTGAAGAAATCAAACGGCTGCGACTGCTTGGCCATATGGTTGATGAAATCAGTGCCTTTGGCGTAATCCGGATCATCGGTCTTCAGCTTGCCGTTGCCATCGCAGAGAATTTCCTTCTGAATGACAGCCGAGAAAACCTCACGGGCCGTCTTCTCATCGAGGACCTGACGGTAAAGAAGAATCTTGGAGATGCCAGGATTGGTGACGATATGCGACACGAAGTAAATGACTTCCTCCAGCGACTTCGGGGGAATGCCAAGGACCATGCCCATCTTGGACGGGCTTCCCTTCACATACCAGATATGAGCGCAGGGGAAAGCCAGGTTGATGTAGCCCATCCGCTCACGGCGGACGGCCTTCAAGGTGACTTCGACGCCGCACTTCTCGCAGATCTTACCGGCAAAGGAGGCTTTCTTGTAGTGACCGCAATGGCACTCGAAATCCTTCACAGGTCCGAAGATCTTTTCGCAGAAAAGACCATCCGGTTCCGGTTTCTGGGAACGGTAGTTGATGGTTTCAGGTTTGGTGACTTCGCCGTGGCTCCAGGCATGAATCTGTTCCGGAGATGCCAGGCCGATCTTGATCGACTTCAGCTTATTAAGATCAAACATTATCCCACCCTCCGATTAGTTGTTCTCGTCGTCATCATGGTCAGCATGTTCAGAGGCAGCTTCTTCCTTGGTGACCGACTCGATTTCCTGATTTGAAGAGCCATCGCTGAAGAAGTCAGCATTGCGCTGACGGTCTTCATTGTCGCGTTCTTCCTTCTTCGTATCGAAGTTGACAATATCGTGATGGATCCGACGGGAATCACGCTCAGCTTCCTCGGAGATGGTATTCATGTTGATTTCCTGGTTCTTATCATCGTAGAGCTTGACATCAATGGCCAAACCCTGCAGTTCCTTGATGAGAACACGCGTGGACTCCGGCATATTCGGCTTCGGAATCGGGTCGCCCTTCAAAATGGCTTCGTAAGTCTTATTACGGCCGACCATATCATCGGATTTGATGGTAAGCATTTCCTGTAAGGTGTAAGCAGCACCATAGGCTTCCAGCGCCCAGACCTCCATCTCGCCGAAACGCTGACCGCCGTTCTGAGCTTTGCCGCCCAGAGGCTGCTGCGTGACGAGAGAATACGGTCCGATGGCACGGGCATGCAGTTTATCTTCGACCATGTGGTCGAGCTTGATCATGTACATGACGCCGACGGCGATACGGGAATCAAACCGCTCACCGGTCTGGCCATCATAGAGGACGGTCTTGCCATCCGAGTCAATGCCAGCCTTCTGCATGAACTGAGCGATCTCTTCATTGCTGGCACCGTCAAAGACAGGCGTGGAGACCTTGAGTCCGAGCTTCTTGCAGGCATAACCTAACTGAACTTCCAGCACCTGACCGATATTCATACGGGAAGGGACGCCCATCGGGGAGAGGCAGATATCAATCGGAGTGCCATCCGGCATATACGGCATATCCTCAATCGGCAGGACACGGGAAATGACGCCCTTGTTGCCGTGACGGCCGGACATCTTATCGCCGACCTGGATCTTCCGCTTCTGAACGACGTAGACCTTGATGGATTCAAGGACATCCGGCTGCAGTTCATCGCCGTTGGAACGGGAGAAATGCTTGACATCGAGAACGATGCCTTCGCCGCCGTGCGGAACCTTCAGAGACGAATCCTTATCCTCATCCGACTTCGAGGAGAAGATGGACTTCAGCAGGTGATCGTTGTTGGTTTCGGTGGTTTCGCCCTTCGGAGTGGTCTTGCCAACGAGAATATCGTTCTCTTTGACTTCGGTACCCGGAATGACGACACCCTTCTCATCCAGGAAGGCTTTCTTGTCTTCGCTGAGATTCGGAACATCCCGCGTGAATTCCTCGTCGCCCAGCTTCGTCTTGCGGCGATCGATGGAATACTCCTCGATGATGATGTTGGTGAAAAGATCATCGGAGATGCAGCGCTGAGAAATCAGGACAGCATCCTCGTAGTTGTAGCCATGCCACGTGGTGAAAGCAATGAGGACGTTCTGACCTAAGGCCAGTTCGCCGTGATCCATGCTCGGGCCATCGGCAATGATCTGATTTGCCTTGACCTTCTGACCGGCGACGACGATCGGGGTCTGGTTGATGCAGGTACGCTTGTTGGAACGGATGAACTTCTTGAGATAATACGTCTTCTCAATGCCATCGTCCTGTAGGATGCGGATCTGGGTCGAATCAGCGTAGGAAACGGTGCCGTCCTTATCCGAGATAAGGGCTTCGCCGGAATCGTGAGCAATCTTGTCTTCCAGACCGGTGCCGACAAACGGCGCTTCCGGCGAAAGAAGCGGCAGAGCCTGCCGCTGCATATTGGAACCCATCAAGGCACGCTTGCCATCATCGTTCTCGAGGAACGGAATGCAGGCGGCAGCGATGGAGACAATCTGCTTCGGAGAAGCATCGATGAAATCGACGGCGCTCTTGCTGACTGTGACATATTCGCCGTTGATACGGGCGGAAACGAGGTCATCGACAATGGCGTTGGTCTTCGGATCGACGGTAGCGTTGGCCTGGGCGATGGTGTGATTCTTCTCATCATCAGCGGTAAACCAGACGACATCCTTCGGATCGTTATCGATGATGCAGTTGTGAACAGGACGGTACGGGGTCTCGATGAAGCCATACGGATTGATGCGGGCGTAGCAGGCGAGATTCGAGATCAAGCCGATGTTCTGGCCTTCCGGAGTCTCAATAGGGCAGATACGGCCGTAGTGCGTCGGATGGACATCACGGACAGCGCTCGAAGCGCGGTCACGGGTAAGACCGCCCCGGCCCAAAGCCGAAAGACGGCGCTTATTGGTAAGCTCAGCCAGCGGGTTCGTCTGATCCATGAACTGGGAGAGCGAATCCGAATTGAAGAACTGGTTGACGGCCGACGTCAGGGCCTTGATGTTGATCAGGGACGAAATGGTCAGCTGGCTTAAATCCGAGGTGGACATCCGATCGTGGATGGTCCGCTTCATCTTGCTTAAGCCGGCACGGAACTTTTCCTGAATCAGCTCACCGACGCAACGGACACGCTTGTTGCCAAGGTGATCGGTATCATCGATGGTGCCGATGCCATCGCTGAGGTTAAGCATATAACTGAGCGAAGCAAGGATATCGGAAATGGTGACATACGTTAAGTTCGTGGTCAGATCGGTGCCGACGATGTTGATGAGCGTATCCGAGCCATCCAGAGCCTTGACGCGGACGAGGTTCACATTGCTGTGATCATCCAGATCGCCGTTGGCCGAGACGGTCAGGGTATGATTCGGGTTGCTTTCGAAGAAATGATCTTTCTGCAGCTTCAGCACATCACTGACGGTCAGCTTGGTGCCAGCCTCAAAGACAACCTCACCCTCTTTGGAGATGAGATCCTCGGCCAGAACCATATCCGGAAGACGGTTGTAGATACCCAGCTTTTCCTGGATCTTGAACCGGCCGGCCTTGCCTAAATCATAATGTTCGTTATCAAAGAAACGCTGCTTGAGCATGATGGCAGCCGACTCATTGGTGAAAGGTTCGCCCGGACGGAGCTTACGGAAGATGTAAGCCACGGCTTCCTTGGAACGCTCGGTGGCACCCTTCTTCGGGTTGACCGGGTTCTTCTCCAAAGCCTTGAGCAGATAGGCATTGTGTCCGAAAAGACCTTCGATGCCGGTGACGGCAGCCGACGGGGTGCCATCCTCATTGGCCGGAAGAGACTTATCTTCCAGGGAATCGCTATCGGAGACGAGACCCAGAGCCCGTAAAAGGACGAGGGCCGGAACCTTCTTCTGTTTATCGATACGGACGGAGACGAAATCACGGTTATCGGTGAGATACTCGAGCCAAATGCCGCGGGACGGGATGATATCGGAGCCGAAACCAATGGAGATTTCGTTCTTGATGTCGTTGTCGCTCTTCTTGAGGGAGACCTCATCGGTCTTCTTCGAGACATAGGCGCCCGGCGAACGGACCAGCTGGGAAGCAATGCACTTTTCGGAACCGTTGACGATGAACGTGCCGGAAGGAGTCATCCACGGATAGTCGCCCATGAAGATCTTCTCTTCAGTGACGGTGCCATCCGGATGCTTCAGACGGAGCGTGCAATGCAACGGCGCACAATACGTCAGAGCGGAAACCTTGCATTCGAAATAATCATGCTTCGGTTCGCCCCATTCGGCAGAGACATAGTCCAGTTCGGCAACCTGATCGGTCTCGACGGCATGGCCGCGGGAATCCTTATTGGACTGAATCGGGAAGATATCCTTGAAGACTTCATCGATGCCTTCTTCCTTGAACCAATTGAAAGAAAGCAGCTGAACGTCGCAAAGATTCGGGAGCGGGACAGAGGAGAAAGTCTTGGAGAGATCCAAACGGTTGTTGCCGACAATCTTATACTTGGAAAGATCTAATTCATCAGCCATGGATATTACCTCGTGATAGTTTCTACCAAGCCGAAAGGCTTGGATTTATGTTGTCTTGATTTTCAATAAGGCCGAGTTTTTCAAGAAGAAAACTCAGCTCTTTATAGACAACGAAGCCCACCCCGTCTAAAAGACAGGGTGGGGCTTATGATTACGAAAGATAATATGGATTACTTGACTTCGACTTCGGCACCGGAAGCAACCAGCTGCTTCTTGATTTCCTCAGCTTCAGCAGGGGAAATCTTCTCCTTGATGGCAACCGGAGCGCCATCAACGAGCTTCTTGGCATCCATCAGACCTAAACCCGTGACAGCCTGGACAGCCTTGATGCAGGCGACCTTGGCAGTACCGAAGGACTTGAGGATAACAGAAACCTCAGACGGACCCTCAGCAGCTTTGGCAGCACCGGCAGCCGGAGCAGCAACAGCGGCAGCGGCCTTGACGCCGAATTCATCCTCAATCGCCTTGACGAGATCCATGATCTCGACCATGTTCATTTCCTTTAAGCCGGCAATGACATCTTCTTTAACTAATTTAGCCATTTTGTTTTTCCTCCATTAATGGTTTTCTAAGACATCCCTTACCGGATTAGTTAGCGGCAGGAGCCGGAGCGGCAGCCGGAGCTGCAGCAGCAGTAGCCTCGCCCTTGGGAGCCTTTTCGGAGACAGCCTTCAGGGTAAGAGCGAACATGACGAGCGGACTCTGTAACGTCGAAAGCAGAGCACTTAAGGCATTGTTCTTAGTTCCGATAGGAGCTAATTCAGCAATGCGGGCTTCATCGCAGAAAGTTCCGTCGATGATGCCAGCCTTGATGACGAATGTCTTATCATGAGCCTGAGCGAAGTCATTGAGAACGGTCAGTCCCGCGCCTTCTTCGGCGGACGTGACAATGGCAGTCGGACCCTTTAAAGAAGCATCCAAACCCGAAAGTCCGTCTTCATCGACGGCCTTCTTGGCGAGGGTGTTCTTGTGAGCCGAGAGCTTGGCACCGGCCTTTTTAAGGGCAGCACGGAGTTCATTGACTTCAGCAACGGTCATGTTGGAATAGGAGACGACGATGGCCGAATGGCTGTTCTTGAGAACATCATTCAGCTTAGCGACGGCTTCCTTCTTCTCAGCTAAGATTTGCTGATTCATCTTTTTTCACCTCCTTTGTTAGGTATGGTGTATTCAACAATATACTTTGTGACTAGTGTTCATATCCTCGGTAACAGATTGAGTCTGCTTTTTAGGGCAGGCGGTTACGGTCTTAGGTATATTGAAGCACCCGATAAATCGGTCGACCCGTCTTGGAACAGAAGCTTAACTAGCAAGCCAGCTTGATAGCCGGGCCATAGGTGCAGGAGATGACGGCAGTGGTGATGTAAGTACCCTTGATGGTAGCCGGACGGATCTTGTTGATGGTATCGACGATGATCTGCAGGTTATCGGCGAGATCCGAAGCAGAGAAGGAAGCCTTGCCGAAGTTAAGGGCAACGTTGCCATCCTTATCATTACGGTAAGTGACCTTACCGGCTTTGATTTCCTTAATAGCCTGAGCGATGTTGGGAGAGACCGTGCCAGACTTCGGGTTTGGCATTAAGCCCTTCGGGCCTAAGACACGGCCCATTCTGCCTAAGAGACCCATCATGTTCGGAGTGGCGACGATGACGTCGAATCCAAACCAGTTCTCCTTGGTGATCTTGTCGAGCATATCCTGCTGACCGATGAAGTCAGCACCGGCAGCCTTGGCTTCCTCAACCTTATCGGTGATGGCTAAGACCTTGACGGTCTTGCCGGTGCCGTGAGGCAGAACGATGGTGCCACGGAGCTGCTGATCAGCCTGCTTCGGATCGATGTTGAGCTTGAAGGAAACATCAATCGTCTCATCCCACTTGGCGGTAGCGGTCTTCTTGACCAGATCGCAGGCCTCCGCAACAGAATACTTCTTGCCTTTCTCGATTAACGCGAGACCGGCAGCATACTTTTTAGCTAATTTTTTCATGGTTCGGTTCCCCTAATTAATCAACAACCGCGATGCCCATGGACTTGCAGGAGCCCTCGACGCAACGCTCAGCAGCTTCCAAAGAGTCGACGTTAAGCTCGTTGATCTTGTACTCAGCGATTTTCTTGACATCCGCCTTGGTAATCTTGCCGACGGTGTTCTTCGGATCTCCGCCGCGGTCGGTACCCTTTCTGCCCTTATCAAGACCAGCGGCCTTGAGGACGAGATAGGTAACAGGGGTCGTCTTGAACGACATATCGAAAGTACGATCTTCATAAATCGTCAGAACGCAAGGAACGACTTCGCCCTTACGATCAGCGGTCTTGAGATTGAACTCCTGGCAGAACTTGCCACCGATGCCGAAAGGTCCAAGCTTCTGACCTAACTTTGCCGGATTCGCTCCACCACCTTCTGCACGGATAATCATCACTCTTGTGACTTTTTTGGCTGCCACGGTAATTTCCTCCTTTTAATGAAAATTTCGTGTTGTGGTACTAACAGTTGTCACTGACTTCCCACGGTAGGCACACTAAACCACAAAAAGGGCATAGTACGCCTAGCTTGTTAATTATAGACATCCGAACTCCTTTTGGCAAGGATAATTTTAGTAACTTTTTGGGGAGACTTTCCAAATGGGGGAAGCTAAGACTTTTTCTTGGAAAGCAAAAAGTTCTTTAACCTTATTAATATAAGACAAATTCCTCAGGGAGGCAACGGAAAACTTCTTGAAGATGAAAACAGGGCGTGGTATAGTAACACTTGCTTTGCACAGCAAGGCTTACTTAGGTTCCGCCAGATCGTCACGTCTATGAACCCGAGGACAACACAATTATTTCCAAAGGAGAAATACATGAACAAGAATTTAGTTCAGCAGGTCTCCGCTTCGCAGATCAGACATGACATCCCTGATTTCGTCACCGGTGATACCATTCGCGTAATGGTTACCATTCGTGAAGGAAACAAGGAAAGACAACAGGCCTTTGAGGGCGTTGTCGTCACTGTCAGCGGAAGCGGTGCCGGAAAGACCTTCATCGTCAGAAAGAATTCTGCCGGTGTCGGAGTCGAAAGAAACTTCCTTATCAATTCGCCGATCATTGCCTCCATTGAAGTTCTCAAGCATGGTAAGGTCAGACGTCATAAGCTTTACTTCTTAAGAAGCAGAGCTGGCAAGTCTGCCCGTTTGGACGAAGTTATCCGTAAGGATAAGATCGCCGCTAATCTTGCCGCCACCAAGACCAATGCCGATAAGAAGAAGGCTGGTGAGCGTGAGAAGGCAAAAGCTGCTAAGGATGCCAAGGCTGCCCGTGAGGCTGCCGAAGCTGCCAAAGCTCCTGCTGCCAAGCCGGCTGATGCTCCGAAAGCTGCCGAAGCCCCGAAGGCTGAAGCTCCTAAGACCGAAGCGAAGTAGTCGGTTATCCGTTAAACAACAACTTCCTCTTATTATAAAGAATTGTGACACAAACCGTCGCCCAGAGGGCGACGGTTTTTTTCTTGCCTTTCCGGAACCTTTTCCGGACCACGAGAAAAGCCTGGCAGAAGCCAGGCTTTCTCGGAAAAGAGACACGTCACGTCTATCGACAGGGGGACCAACCGAGTTTAGAGAGTATCGAACGAAGTATCGAAATCAGAATCGGTCAGATCAGCATACTTTTCCTCGACGGTAGTCTTGTAGTTAGCAATGGCATGAGCATACGTGACCTTACCGGAGAAGTAATCATGCATAGCATTCTGGAAGCCTTCGTTGCAGCCCTGATCGTAAGCGGACATAGCAGCCAGTTTAATGTTGGAAGCAGAAGCCTGGAAGAGCTTAATGTGGTTCTGACCGCCTAAGAAGGACGAACCATAGGTAGCATCATTGGCAATCTCATTCATAGCAGCCTTGTTGTTGGTGTAATCGGAAGTGTCGATGGTGATCTTCTTGGCAATGGCCTTATCGCAGGTCATAACCTTCATGATATCCTTGACATCATCCTTGTTATCACTCTCTTTCGCACCGGCAAGCCAAGTGCCGCCCCAATACCAGCTGGCAGGACCCTGGCAGACACGATACAGACCATAGAGACCATTACCTAACTCTTCTTTGCCGCCGGCCTTGGTAGAAGTCGCAAGAGAGTTGCCTTCCAGAGTGAAGTTGATGCCCCAAGTGGAATAGAAGAAGCCGAAGACACTGTTGCCAGTCGGGCCCTGATCCTTCGACCAATCGGAAGACCAAAGAGTCGTCTTATGAGAATAACCAGCCTTGGTGTAGGCATCGGTAGCTTTGACCCAGCTCTTATACTGAGGATCCAAGGTAATCTTGTTCGTCGTAGGATTAACCCACGGAGAAGTGGCGTTGTTGGAATAGACACGGTAAGCATCATCATAGCCCGAAAGCATGTAGTGATTCTTGGCCTTGGCAACAGCAGCAACGGCATCGAACTTCGTCCAATCCGAGATCTTGCTCTGGACAAAGGCAGCCTGAGCAGCCGTCTTGGTGGCTTTCACAGCAGCGGTATCGGTAGAAGCCGGATCTTCCGGATAATCAGTGCCCCAGATATCTCTGGCGATATCCGTACGGAAGGCATAAAGGCCAGGAGTAGCCTGCCAAGAAACGCCCTTCAGAGCATTGTTCTTGCCAGTACGAGTATCCGTGACAACCGTCTTGGTGTAATCATACATCTCAGCCATATCGGTATCGGTCAGACCAAGATCACCTTTGACATCGAGGGAGTAATCCGAGTTGGCGTACTTGATGGCGTAATCAGCTTCCATCAAGAACATATCGGTCTTATCGTTGGCTTTGGCGGTAGCATCAGCAGTCAAAGCGGCATCAAGGGCGTTCTGATAAGCATTGTTATCATTGGCGACGATGATGAACTTGACATACTTGCCATCCTTAAGCTTATAGACATCATCACTGATCTTCTTATCGATCTTGTCATAGTAGTTGGCAAAGCGGCCTTCGAATTCGTTGTTCCAGCAACGAATGTTGATGACATTACCGGCAGCAACATCCTTGGTCGGATCTTCAGCACTGGTAGAGGTCGAAGTGGCGGTAGAAGCGGCAGTCGATGTGCCACTACTCGTACCGGTGCTGGTACCCGTGGAAGAAGCAGTCGAAGTGGTCTTGTTGCAACCCGTCAGACCAGCAACAGCAACAGCAGCTAATAATAGAGCGAGAACGTTCTTTTTCATGTTTTTACCTCCCGTTATTCTCTCTATGAAACTCATCAGCAGGATCGAATCAGCAGTTTATTTTGGGGACTGCTTCGCTAACCCTAGGACCGGTTGCCTGGCTCCTCACGATTGGTGTAAGAGCTTTCGTAATCGATTTCGATGATATTATAGTGACGGCAACTCTTTTTTGTCAACAACATTCGAAAACGTTTTCTAAAAATCAAGGCCATAAATAGAATATTATTCTATTTAAAGGCTAAAAAATATTTTTTGAGCTTGATTTTTGTGTTGCAATTTGAACCGAAACACTTATACTATAATTGTTTATCGAAACCGATTTCGCTATCGATAAGTATTAATATTATAGGAAAATCAACCAATTTGGAGGCAAAATATGAAATTTGGACACTTTGATGACAGAAACCGCGAATACGTAATTGAAACACCCCATACACCGCTTCCTTGGATCAATTATTTAGGAACAGATGATTTCCATTCTTTGATCTCCAACACCTGCGGTGGCTATTCCTTCTATAAGGATGCCAAGCTCCGTCGGATCACGCGTTACCGATATAATAATGTCCCGCGCGATGTCTCTGGCCGTTTCTATTATATTAATGATAAGGGAACCATCTGGAACATCGGCTATCTCCCTACCAAAACCGATCTGGATTCCTATGAGTGCCGTCATGGCTTAAGCTACACAAGTTTCCATTCTTCAAAAAACGGCCTCGATGCCAAACTGACCTGCTTCGTTCCTTTAAAAGACAACTGCGAAGTCAACCTGGTCAGCCTTACCAATACCTCGGCCAAGAGCAAGACTTTCACTTTCTATGCTGCCGTGGAGTTCTGCCTTTATAACGCCGTCGATGATGCCAACAACTATCAGCGGAACCTCAATTTGGCGGAAGTCGAAATTGATGACCATACCGTTTATCACAAGACCGAATACCGTGAACGCCGGAATCATTATGCTTTCTTCTATGGCTCCGTGGCTCACGACGGCTTTGATACCGATCGCAATGTATTCTTAGGCCTGGAAAATGGCTGGGATGCTCCGGAAGCCGTGACGAAAGGCATCTCCTTCAATTCCGTTGTCCATGATTATTATCCGATGGCCTGCCATCGGTATGACATCACCCTAAAACCGGGTGAAACGAAGAACCTGATCTTTGTTTTAGGCTATGTTGAGAACAATCCGGATGAGAAGTGGGAAGCCAAGAACGTCATCAACAAGACGAAAGCCCAAGCTATGCAGAAGCGTTATTCGACCCTGGCCGGCGTGACGGCTGCTTTGAAGGATCTCAAGGATTATTGGGATGCCTTATTGGATAAGTTTGTCGTAAAGACCGGCGATGAGAAGTTTGATCGCATGGCTAACATCTGGAACCAATATCAGTGCATGGTCACCTATATGATGAGCCGCTCCGCCTCCTATTATGAAACTGGCACCGGCCGCGGCATGGGCTTTAGGGATTCCTGCCAGGATCTGCTCGGTTTCGTCCATCTGATTCCGGACAAGGCCAAGGAACGGATTATCGATATCGCTTCCATTCAGTTCGAAGATGGTTCCACCTATCATCAATATCAGCCGCTGGATAAGAAGGGCAATGCCGACATCGGCAGTGGCTTCAACGACGATCCTTTATGGCTGGTCGGAGCGACGATGGCTTATATCCGCGAAACCGGCGATACTTCCATTCTGGATATCCCGACGCCGTTCAATAACGTCAAGGGAAGCGAGAAGCCTCTCTATGACCATCTGATGATTTCCCTCATGCATACGATCAATAACAAAGGTCCGCACGGTTTGCCGCTGATAGGCCGAGCCGATTGGAACGACTGCCTGAACCTTAACTGCTTCTCTACCAAAGACGGCGAATCCTTCCAGACGGTCGAAAACAACGATACTCATGTTGCCGAATCGGTCTTTATTGCCGGTATGTTCGTCCTCTATGGCTCGGATTTTGTCGAGCTTGCCAATTATATTGGAAAGAAAGAGGATGCTAAACTGATTGAAAAGGAAGTCAAAGCCATCGAGGAAGCCACGGTCAAGAGCGGCTTCGATTATGACGGCGGTTATTTCATCCGCGCTTACGATGCCTATAGCCATGAGGTCGGCTCTTCCAAGTGTGAGGAAGGCAAGATTTTCATCGAACCCCAGGGCTTCTGCACCTTAGCCGGCATTGGCAAAGACAAGGGCTTAGGCAAGAAGGCCATCGATGCTTCCTTTAAATACTTGTTGGATGACTGGGGCTGTGAACTGCTCTACCCGCCGTATTCAACCTATCACGTTGAACTCGGTGAGATTTCTTCCTATCCTCAGGGCGTCAAGGAAAACGGAGCCGTCTTCAATCACAACAATCCATGGCTGACGATGGCTTGCTGCGTGGAAAAAGAACCGGAAAGGGCCTTCCAACTCTATCGTCTCAATGCTCCGGCCTATATTGAAGACAAGAGCGACATCCATAAGACAGAACCCTATGTCTATTCGCAGATGATTGCCGGTCGGTTCTCGAAGTCCTACGGTCAGGCCAAGAATTCCTGGCTGACAGGAAGCGCTACCTGGTCGTTTGTTGCCTTAAGCGAAGGCATCATGGGCATCCGTCCGCAGCTAACTGGGTTGGAAATCGATCCCTGCCTCCCCAAAGAAATGACCGATGTGACGATGGAGCGGACCTTCCGGGGTTGTCACTTCCACATTCATGTCTCTAACAAGCCGGGAAATAAGGCTACAATAATAGTCAACGGAAAAGAGCAGGCGTCGAAGATTGTCACGCTGGTGAAGGGAATCAAAGACTATGACGTGTCCGTGACGATGGCTTAGAAAAAGGAGAAATGCACTATGAACGAGAATGAAAAGCCGGTAGCCGAGAAAGCGGAGAAGCGTCCTAATTTCATCGTCCGCTATTTTGATAAGAAGAAAAAGGATCGTGATGACAAGGCATCCGCCAAGAAGAAATTGGCGGAGCAGAAGAAAATCGATGACTCCACGCCGAAGATCTGCCCTCCCGATGTTTATGTTTCCATGCAGAAGATCAACAAGATCTACGATAACGGCTTCCATGCCGTCCATGATTTCTCGATTGATATCAAGCAGCATGAATTCATCGTCTTCGTCGGCCCTTCCGGCTGCGGCAAATCGACGACACTCCGTATGATCGCCGGTCTTGAGGATATCTCAGGCGGCAACCTCTTCATCGATGGCGACTATATGAACGATATCGCTCCGAAGGATCGTAACATCGCCATGGTGTTCCAGTCCTACGCTCTGTATCCGCATATGACCGTCTACGAAAATATGGCCTTCCCGCTGAAGATCATGCATCTCCCTAAGGAAGAAATCGACAAGCGGGTCATGGATGCCGCACACATTCTGCAGATTGAGGATTTGCTGGATCGCAAACCGAAGGCTCTCTCCGGCGGCCAGCGTCAGCGTGTCGCCTTAGGCCGAGCCATTGTTCACCATGCCAAGGTTCTCTTGATGGATGAGCCGCTTTCCAACCTTGATGCCAAGCTCCGTGTCCAGATGAGAAGTGAAATCGTCAAGCTGCACAACAACTTAGGCGCCACCACCATTTATGTTACCCACGATCAGACCGAGGCCATGACGATGGCTACCCGTATTGTCATCATGAAGGATGGCTATATTCAGCAGATCGGTGCTCCTATCGATATTTTCAATCATCCGGTCAACAAGTTTGTTGCCGGCTTCATCGGTTCACCGGCCATGAACTTCTTCCCAGCCACCTATCAGGATGGCAAGGTTACCTTTGTCACGGGACAGAAGCTTACGATTCCGGCAGATCTTATCAAAGACAAAACCATTCCGGAGAAGGTCATCTTCGGTATCCGTCCGGAAGACATCCACGAGGGCGATGGCTATCATGCCTCGCTTTATCCGGATGCTATCTTCGATGCCAAGGTTATCCTTGCTGAGCTTTTAGGCAACGAATATTACGTGCATACCAACTTTGCATTCCAGGATGTAATTGCTCGTTTCCCGAGCGAACATAAGCTTTCACCTAAGGATGACATCAAGTTTGCTATGAACCTAGAGCGCTGCCATCTCTTTGATCCGCAGAGCGAGATTGCTATTTTCTAAGGAGGGATTATGACAGATAACAAAACGAATGAGGCCCCTAACACGAGCCCAGCACCGGCTAAACCGGTGCGGAAGTACCACAAGAAAGTCAGCTACAGCAAATACGGCTATCTCTTCCTTATTCCGTTCTTCCTGGTGTTCATTACCTTCTCGCTGATTCCGCTCTTCCAGACGTTCTACTATTCCTTCTTCCAGTATTATTTCAAGCAGGGTCTGACCCAGGTCGGTCCGAACTTCATCGGTTTCAGCAACTTTGCCACGATCCTGAAGCCCAGTTCCCAGTTCTGGAAATACTTCGGGAACACCATGATTCTTTGGGTCTGTGGCTTTGTCCCGCAGATTATTATTTCTCTTCTGCTGGCCATTTGGTTCACGGATGCCCGGCTGAAGCTGAAGTTCTCAGGTTTCTTCAAGGCCGTCACCTATATGCCTAACCTCGTCATGGCTGCTGCCTTCGGTATGATGTTCTTAACGTTGTTCTCCCAGTCCGGCCCGATCTCGCAGATTGCCAAATCCATGGGCTGGATCAAAGAAGGATTCATCTTCACCGAAGAGGTGGGCTGGACCCGTGGCATCATTGCCTTCATTGATTGGCTGATGTGGTTCGGCAATACGGCCATCCTCCTGATGTCGGGCATCATGGGCATCGATGATTCCATCTTCGAGTCAGCCCGTCTGGATGGTGCCAATGCCACCACCACTTTCTGGAAGATCACCATGCCGCTCTTGATGCCTATCTTCGTCTATGTCTTCATCACCTCCATGATCGGCGGATTACAGCTCTTCGATGTCCCTCAGATCTTCACCCAGACCACCGGCGGTACGGATAAGTGTGCGATGACCATCATGATGTACCTTTATAACCTTATCTCGGTCTCAAAGAACTATGGTATGGCGGGTGCCTTGTCCGTCATCATCTTCCTCTTCACCGGCATCCTTTCCATCTTCGTCTTCAAGACATTGGTTCCGAATTACAAAGCTGCCAAGGCCGAAGCCAAAGCACATAAGAAGCGGATGCGTTATGTGAGAAGCATCCATCGTGGCCTAGAACCGGTCACGGAAGGAGGCATCAGCCATGATTAAGTCTCTGAATAGTCACGTCCTCTGTTCTCCCGATGCTGCGGGCGTTCTGACCGCAAAGCTTCCGACCACCCCTAACCAGGCCAACCGGAAGAAAAAGATGGCCAATGAGCGTGTCTCCTTAACCATCTACCGCGTGATTGTCTACTTTGTTCTCATCGTCCTTTCCTTAATGTGCTTGGTGCCGTTCTGGATGCTGCTGATCAACAGTTCCTATAGCACCTCTGAGATCCGTCAGGGCTTCCATTGGTGGTTTGGCGGGAGCTTCGTCGGCAATTGGAACAGCTTGATGTCCAACACCAACATTCCTCTTAAGACCGGTTTCCTCAACTCCCTCATCATCGCCTTCACCTGCTCTATCCTGACGGTTTACTTCTCTGCATTAACGGCTTATGCCACCCACGTCTATCAGTTCAAAGGCAAGAAGTTCATCACGACCTTCATCCTCGCGGTCATGATGATTCCGACGCAGGTTGCTTCCATGGGTCTCATCCTTATCTGCAACCAGCTTCATCTGCTCAACCAGCTTTGGATTCTGATCGTTCCGGCCATCGCTAGCCCCGTCACCTACTTCTACATGAAGCAATACCTCGAATCCGTCCTGCCGTTTGAAGTCATCGAAGCTGCCCGTGTCGATGGGGCCAGCGAACTGAGAATCTTCCATCAGATTGTCCTCCCCATCCTCAAGCCAGCCCTAGCCGTGCAGTTCATCTTCGCCTACGTCAGCAACTGGAACAACTTCTTTGTTCCGGCGATGCTCTTGCAGAAGAAGGAATTATGGACTCTGCCGCTGGTCATTGCCGGCCTCAAGAGTTCCAGCCCGGATACCTTCGATCTCGGCCAGATCTACATGCTGATGATGATCTCGGTTATTCCGGTCGTCATCGTCTACTTCATCTTCTCCAAGGCCATCATCAAGAACCTCACTTCCGGCGCCGTCAAAGGTTAGACGTTCTCGACTACAACAGCAAAAATGCCAGCCCGCAAAGGTTGGCATTTTTAATGATCGTTATCGTCTTCTTAGGCAATCTGCTTAGTCGTTCCGCCTTCCTGAATGGTCCCCGAGACAAAGGCGGTATGTGGGGTGAAGACGGAGGAGTTCTCAATGCGGTTGATCAGGGCTTTGGCAGCTTCGGTGCCTAAGGCATCGCTGTTCTGGACATAGGTGGTGAAGACCGGGCGGTAGATGCGGGAGAGTTCAATGCCATCATAGCCGACGACCGAGAGATCGTTGGGGACGTTATAGCCGAGATCGGTTAAAGCGGTCAATGCACCCAGCAAAGAGATATCATCGGGGCAGAGGATGCAGGTCGGTTTCTCACCGGACTGGGACATGATAGTTTTCACCAGGCGTCCCGTCTTAGAAGGAGAATGGTACTGAGCTTGAAGGACCCAAGAGGGATGAACCATCAGATCTTTTTCTTTCATGCCGGTATAGAAGCCTGCCAACCGCTTATGGGTGACATCGGTGTCATCGCCATAAAGATAGGCGATTTTCCGGTGACCTAATTTGGTGACGTATTCGACCAGTTTCCGGGTGCCTTCCGTATTGTCGGAGAGAACCGAGGAGCAGGAGTTGAAGATGTAATCGATGGTAACGACCGGCAAGGAGGAGTTGGCTAATTCAATGATCTCCGGATTATCGAAATTCTCCGACACGACAATGACGCCATCCATGTTCCGGTAGCAGGCCATCTGGAGATAGGTCATCGGCGACTGCTTGCTCTTGGAAAGGAAGGTGATGTTGTAGCCATGGGATTCGGCTTCGACCTTCAGGGCATTGAGGATGGAGGAGAAGAACTCATGTTTCAGTCCGCCGTAAGTGGCGTCATAATAAATCACGCCGATGGAATAGGAGCGTTTCATCTTCAAGGCCTGTGCATAAGCATTGGGGACATAGCCCATCTGAGCAGCAATCTTCTTGATACGGGAAATCGTCTCCGGACTGAGCTCATCCGAGTCGTGAAGTGCTTTGCTGACCGTAGCGGCGGAGGTGTTGCATTTCTCCGCAATGTCTTTTAGTTTAACCATAGCTTTTCCTTTTCTGAATTCCGCTTTTTCCCGGAATCCTTTAATCGCAACTTTCGGATAGGTCAGCCTCCCCCGTGTCCAGCTGTCCTTTCGTCCGTGATTGAGAATGATTTTAGAACAAACTCGGCTCAAATGCTACCCTTTTCTCAGCTAGGAGAGTAGGTCATCACCAGCGAATGTTGCTGATGGTCGTGGAAAACGGGAAGTGGGAAGGAAACAGGCTTTCCATCGAGGATTACAGAAACTTTCGTTGGATTGCAGGCCGAACCCGCAGGTTTACGGATCTCTACTTTCAGCAGGGAGCCTTTCAGTGACAGAGTGTAAACAAAATCAGTTTCCTCCGCCCGTAAGGCCGGCTTCAAAGCAAAGGAATCGGCATGCATTTCCAAACCGATTTCCTCGAGGACGGAGAGGGTCAGCCAGGTCGCTGTTCCGGAAAGCATCGGTCCGATGTTTTCTTCGGTCCGAGAGTTGTTGTACTGAGTGCAGAAGCGAGGATTTCCTTTGTATTTGCCCGGGTTTTGAAGAGTTCGATATGGCATCACGATATCCAGCATCTCATAAGCTTCACTAAGAAGCTTGGACTGTAGGGCAGGATTCTTGACGGTTTTGCTGGACTCCAGCAGAGCGACCGTCAGCATCATGGTGGCATGCTTGAAGACACCGCCGTTTTCCCGGTCGCCGACAAAGTAGTGATCGGTGGCGGAATTCTTGGCACCGGCTAAGGAAAGATCGTGCATGGTGCAGAGCTTGAAACCGGCCGGGGTTTTCAGAGCTCTGTCAAGAACCGGAAGCATCTCTTTGATCTGGGCTTCACGGGCCACACCCGACAGCAAAGACCAGGAGAAGGAGTTCAGATAATAGGAGCCGTCCAGGGAGGGATCCAGACTGAGGCCGTCTTTGGCAGAACCGATATAGCGGATATGGTGAGGGTTATCCCGGTTGATGAGGACTCGGGCAAAGTAGCCATGAATATAAGCGGAGGCCTGAATCTTCTGGGTCATGTCCTGAGCTTTGCTGTCATAAGTCTTAGCCGCATCAGGCTGACCGGCTAGCTGGCAGAGTTCGCTCAGATTCTTAGCAGCAATCACTAACAAAAAGGCATTCATCACGGATTCCGAATAATCGGAGATGAAAGGCGCTCCGAAGGATTCCCTGTTCTTCCGTAACTGACTGCGGTAGGCCTTTTCCTTGGTGGGGCCGTCCAGATAATCCGGATCGATGCGGAGGCAGTCATTCCAATCGGCACAGTCCAGTAACGGCAGACCATGCTTGCCGACCGAGATGGAGCCGCTGTAGAGAACAATGGCTTTCAGGGTATCCAGGATGGACCGGCGTTTGCTGCTCCCGGCCATCAGGAAATGCTTGCCCAGGAATTCTTTGTCTCCGGTCAAGGAGACATAGCGGTAAACGGCCATCACAAACCACAAAGGATCATCCGAGCATTGGCCGGGTTCCTTGCCGACAAAGAAGAAATTATGGTTGGCATAGCCAAAGGCGTAGACATTTTCGGCCCACTGGGACAGCAGTTCCCTTAAGAGCGTCTTTTTACCTTGGCTGTAAAGATAATACATGCTGGCATAGAGATCCTGGATTTCACGGAAGCCGATTTCGCGGTAGCCCTTTTGGGTCATGGCAAAGGAGCGAGAGACGAACGTCTGGTAACAGACCTGGAAAGGAAGATTCGTGTTGACGTAGGTCACAAACGACGGATCCTGAGCTTTCTGAATCTGCAGGAAGGAGGAATAGCGCTGATAATCGTGACTGAGATGGGAGATTTCCTTCTTGATCTGTTCATGGTGGGCAAAATGGGTTAAGAGACGGTCCAGCTGATCTTCAAGAAGTTCGAGATCCTCATCGCCATGGGTCTTCGTGGCATCAACGGCACCCGTAAAGGTATCGAGATCATGTTTGCCATGAGGATCGAGGACGATCGGTTTGCCTAAGGCAAAGAAATTCGGGCCTTTCAAGGATAGGGCATTGTCGAGATGGCCGAGGCCTTCCGGCTGGGCTAAGCTGCCCCGGCCGACGAAGTCCTGATAGTTGGTGGCAAAAGAATCCGCATAGCCATCGGCATCCTTGAGCGAGCAAAAACGGATTTCACGTTTGAAGTATTCCGGATAATAGCTCGGAGTGATAGCAACAATCTCATGAGCATCATTGGTAAGAACCTGGCCTTGGGTAATCAAGGTTGAATAAATGACATCCTCTTCTTGGCAGTGTGGGTTGGCGAAACCGAACATTCCAGTATAGACAAGTCGGAGATTCCGTGTCCGATCGGTAAGGTTGGCGATGTTGATGCTCTGGACCTCCACGGCATCCGGGAGGCCTTCGTATTGCGGCAGGAGGAAAATGGTCCGGGTGATCTTCAGTCCGCAGTTCAAAACATAACTGATCGTGGTCAGATTCTGAGAATGGATACATTCGGCTTTCTTGATGCTGTCATCAATGGTTGCGGAATAGAAAATCTCATGACCGTCCTCAAGAAGATAGAACTGCCGGTTGGCCGGGAAGCCATTCTCTTCCGGAAGCAGACCCCAGGAAGTGGCTAGGACCTGGAAAGAGGAATGGCCACGGAAGGAGCCCCGCCCGAGATAGTCGACGACACTCTTCGGGGTAGTCTGCAGCGGATGATCAAATCCCATCCGGTTGCCCAAAAGAAGATTGACACCATAATGGACACCAACGGACGGACACTTGAGATTGAGAACTTCCTCGCCTTTATCATTGATGGTTCCGCCATAATCTTCAAAGGAACGAATCTGATTCAACAGCGGAGTTCGCATATCGGCTGGCAGATTGACTGCCTTCAAGGCATCATCGCTCAGGCTTAATTTTCCGTTGGCACAATCCAGCCGATAGGAATGCTGGCTGTCCAAGGACAGGAAAAAGCTAAGGATGTTATCCTGGTTCAAAGCACTTTTCAGGACAGGCAGTTGCTTATTAATGCCGGTCAAGAGGAGATAAGAGCCGGTCTTAGGGGTCAGTAAAGCAAAATCGGTCAAATTTTTTTCGTCGATGCCAAAGCGTTTGGCAAGGTTCTTTCGCAATGAAAAAGCAAGATTACGGGCGTTTGTGATTAAAAATTTGTTTTTTTTCATAGTTTTAATGCCTTTTTGTTTACTTAAACGTTTTCTTTCACAAATATTATAGGATATTTGCAATAAAAAGAACAGCAGGAAATGCAGATATTTGTCACTTTATAAGCTGTTAATATAAAAGTATTGACAGAGCCTTCTTGTCCGCCTATAATTCTAATGCTGTCAAAACCGAATATCGGAGGATACCATTATGGTTAAAATCAGATTGAAGAGAACGGGACGCAATGCTTATTCGACCTACCGGATCGTCGTCAGCGATTCTCGCCGGACGCCGCGGGCTGAAGCCTTAGCTGACTTAGGTCATTTCAATCCGAATACGGATGAGCTCGTCATCAACGAAGAAGAAGCGATGAAGTGGCTTCGCAATGGCGCTGAGCCGTCGGACACGGTCCGTGTCCTTCTCCGTAAGAAGGGTCTGACCAAGAAGTTAGCCGAAGAAAAAGCCAAAAAGGAATCGAAATAATGGATTATAATACTGACATCGACCTCACTGAGGATATCCGTTCCCTTATTGAGCCTCTCGTCAGCAAGCCGGAGGCAATCATCATCAAGAGAACCGACAAGCCTGAGGATCTGACCAAGAAAGAGCAGAACTATCTCATCCTTTGTGAAAAAGATGATTTAGGCAAGCTGATCGGACGCCATGGCGTCATCTCCGATTCCCTCCGCACCCTTCTCAATGTTTCCACTAAGAACCTGAGAAAGCGAATCCACCTTTCGTTCGAATCGTTTGACGAATTCAACGCTGAAAAGAAGTAGAATATCAGGGGAGCCCACTGCTCCCCTGTTTCTTTCTCTAGGAGGAATCATGGCTATTAAAAAAATCGGACATATTGTCAACACCTACGGCATCAAGGGAATGGTAAAAATTTCCATTTCTTCCTCGACTCCGGAAAACCGTTTTGCTGTGGGGAAGAAGATCATCCTCAAGAATGAACTCAACGAGGATCAGACCTATGTCATCAAAACCTTCCTCCAGAAGAATTCCCGGATCGTCTATATCGGTCTGGAAGGCTATGACGATATCAATAAGATTGAATGGATGATCGGCCGGGATGTCTTTTCCGATGTCCGTCCTCCCAAGGGAACCTTCTTCTACGATGAACTGGTCGGCATGAGTGTCATCGATCCCGAGGGCAAAACGTTGGGAACGGTGGAAAATGTCGTCACGATGCCGGCAGGAGATTACCTTCAGGTCAATGGCGCCCTGATTCCTTTCAAGATGCCGCTTTTTGTGGACTCTGCTGACCGTAAAACCAAAGAAATCCATTTGACCCAGCTGGGAGCCGAGTCTTACCAGTCGAGCAAATGATTACCATCAAGATTCTCACAATCTTCCCTGATTTCTACCAGGAATTCATCAAGTCCTCCATTGTCGGAAGAGCGATTTCTCGTGGCTTAGTCAAGATAGAGCTCGTCAATATCCGGGATTATTCCTTGGACAAAAACCACCGGGTCGATGATCACCCCATCGGCGGCGGAGCCGGTCTTATCATGCGTTTGGAGCCGCTGATGGATTGCCTCAAAGCCAATACGAGTGACAAGACCTATAAGATTCTGATGGGACCGACAGGCCATCCCTATACTCAGAAGGATGCCAAACGGCTAAGCAAGATGTCTGAAATTTGTCTCATATGCGGCCATTATGAAGGCATAGATTCCCGTTTCAATGATTACGTTGACGAAGAAATCTCGCTCGGAGATTTCATCCTAACGGGCGGTGAGATTCCTGCCATGGCCATCACCGACAGCATCGTGAGACTCCTGAAGGGAGCCATTGCCGATGAATCCACAGAGGAAGAATCCTTCAATGGATCCATCCTGGAATATCCACAATACACCTACCCGAATGTCTATGACGGAAAGAAGATTCCCGAGATTCTCTATTGCGGCAACCACCAGGTCATCCAGGAATACCGTCGCAAGGAAGCCCTGCGGGTTACCTTGGCTGCCAGGCCCGATCTCTTCAAGACCATGACCTACACCAAGAAAGACGTCCAGTATCTGCAGGAACTCGCCGGTGGCGAGAAGCCGACCGCAAAGGAAAAAGAAGCCTTGGTCAAAGGCAAGAAATTCATCAAATAAAAAGACAGCATCCCCGAGCAGTATCCTACTCGAGCCGGTGCTGTCTTTTTTCTATTTACGGAAGTTGTTACCCATCATAGCATTCATAGCCATAGGGTTATTCTTCATCATCTTCATCTGGGACTGCATTTGAGAGAATCCTTCCAGAAGCTTGGTCACTTCTTTCGGATCCGTGCCACTGCCTTTGGCAATGCGGAGCTTGCGGCTGGCTTTGATCATCTCCGGATGCTTCCGTTCGTCGCGGGTCATGGAGTTGATGATGGTTTCGGTCCGCTTCAGGGCAATCTGAGCTTCCTCAGCCTGCTCATCGGTGACTTTCGGCGCGCCGGGGATCATCCGCATCAGGCCCTTGAGAGGGCCGAGCTTATTGATCTGCTTCATGACGGAGAGCATATCGTTCATATCGAACTGACCTTGCTGCAGCCGACGGCTGGTCTTCTCCGCCTGCTTCTGGTCGACTTTCTCCTGGATGGATTCAACCAAGGAGACAATGTCTCCCATGCCAAGGATACGATCGGCCATCCGGTCCGGATAGAAGTTGTCGAGATCGGTGATCTTCTCGCCGACGCCGACGTATTTGATGGGGATGCCGGTCAGCTTCTTGATGGACAGAGCGGCACCGCCACGGCTGTCGCCATCGAATTTGGTTAAGATCAGACCGGTGATGTGAATGTCCTTGTTGAAGGATAAAGCGACATTGGTGGCGTTCTGGCCGACCATGCTATCGACGGTCAGCAGCGTCTCATCCACCGGAACCTGGGCCTGAATGTCCTTGAGTTCCTGCATCAGGGCCGCATCGATTTCCAAACGGCCGGCGGTATCGAGGATGAGAATATCGTCATGATCGGCCAGTGCTTTTTCATAGGCGGCTTTGGCAATCTGGGGCGGCAACGTGCCGCTGCGGTCGGTATAGGTCGGAACCTGAGGATCCGCTTTCAGGCCAAGATTGACCAACTGGTCAATGGCCGCCGGACGGTAGATATCCAGGGCACCTAAGAGGACTTTCTTCTTGTCTTTGGTCTCGAAGAGATTGGCGAGCTTGGCTGCGGTAGTTGTTTTGCCGGTGCCCTGAAGGCCGACCATCATCAAGACCGTCGGACGGCCATCGAGACGGAAGGAGATATCATTGTCTCCGCTGCCTAAAAGGGCGGTCATCTTGTCATGGACAATCTTCACGACCATGTCGCCAGGCGAGACCTTATTCAGGACTTGCTGACCGATGGATTCTTCCTTGACTTCCTTGATGAAGTCGTTGACGACATCGTAATTGACATCCGCTTCCAAGAGTGCCGTCCTGACTTCGACGAGCATGTCATCCATGTTCTTTTCAGTCAGGGTCGCCTGTCCGCGGAGCTTCTTGAAGATGGAACCTAAGCGGTCCCCTAAAGCTTCAAATGCCATTTTCGAGGATTCCTTTCAGCTGGCCGAGGAGTTTTTCCCGGTCGGCATCGTTGGCCTGCGAGAGTTTTTCAATCAGGGCCAGGCATTCCTGATTCCGACGATAGAGATGAAGGACGGCTTCGTAGTGATCGAGCTCATGATCACCGATATTGAGGGACTGGAAGATAGCGGTGCGGCTCACATGTTCGTTCTGGCTGATTTCGGTGATGGAGAAGTCTTCCAGATAGAAGGCAACCATCCGGGCATGGATGGAGGGCGTCAGCAGCTGGCCATAGAGAGCTAGCAGGCTGGCATAGCATTCTTTCTTCTGCAGCGAATTGCGTCGCGCGGTATTGTTTTCCATAGTCATCTCCTTAGAACAGGAAGGAGAAGGCATCAATGACTAAGAAGAGAATCGACATTCCGAAGAAGTAAAGCCAGAAGTATTTCTGCTTATAGAAGTGGGCCCGATCGTTAGGAACGGAGAAGATGGCATAAATGAAAGCAATGATGATTGAGGTTGCCATGGCGGCAAGGATGTAATTGGGAATCAAAATGGACATAATCGTCGAGATCACGAGGTTCAGTGCGATACAGATCAGCAAAGAAAAGAGAATATCCATTAGGCTGCCTCCTCATCGCCGACCAGAAGACCATAAAGATAATTGTCCAGATCGAATTCCTGAAGATCGTCCATCTTCTCGCCCAGGCCGATGAATTTTACCGGCAAGGAGAGCTGATCACGGATGGAGAGGAGGATGCCGCCTTTTGAGGTGCCATCCATTTTGGTGATGACAATGCCGGTGACCGTGGCCGCTTCCTTAAAGACTTTGGCCTGGTCAATGCCGTTCTGGCCGGTATTGGCGTCAATGACTAAGAGGGTCTCATGCGGAGCTTCCGGAATGACTTTCTTCATCACCCGGACCATCTTGGACAATTCATCCATCAAGGCTTTCTTGTTCTGGAGACGGCCGGCCGTGTCAACGATGACGAGATCATAGCTTTCGGCTTTGGCCTTGATCAAAGCATCATAGCAAAGCGAGGCTGGATCGGAATTCGGACGGGACAGGATATCCACCCCGATTTTCTTGGCCCAGAAGTCGAGCTGCTCGACGGCACCCGCACGGAAAGTATCGCCCGCCACAAGCAGAACCTTATGACCCGCTTGCTTGTACTTATAGGCAAGCTTGGCGACTGTGGTGGTCTTGCCGCCGCCATTGACGCCGCACATCAAGACAACCGTGGGTCCCTGCTTAGCAAAGGAGAGGTCCGTCTGGAAGCTGCCGCCTTTGTTGGCATAGCCGACAAACATCGTATCGATCAAGAGCTCATTAAGCTTCTCCGGATCAGTGATCTTCTGAGCACTGGCCTGCAGACTGGTTTCCTTAATCAGCTCAATCGAAAGCTGAACACCGACATCGGATTCGATTAGAATACGCTCAAGTTTATCAAAATAGTCATTGTTGACAACTTTATTCTCTTTGGCTAGCTTTTTAAGTTTATCCGTAAAGCCGACACGCGACTTGTCCAACCCGGCAACGTACTTATCCTCGATGTCCTTCTGAGCCGGGGAAACACTCGGAGCAGCGGAACTGGCTGCAGGGTTTGTCTTTTCTTCCTTGCGATGGGCAAACTTCTCTTTCAGAAAACTCAGTAAACCCATGTTATTGTCCTACTTTCTTGGAAAGCGCATCGGTGGCAGCAGCCACCTCGGCTTCCTTATGATTATGGCCTTCGCCGACACCTAAGACCGTTCCGCCGACCCGGACTTCGACGACATAATGGCAGTCGGGGGTATTGGGATTGGTCTGACTGACGATGACATATTCCAAGCCTAAGGGAACAAGTTCCTGAAGCCGGGATTTGCTATCCTTCTGGATGGCCCGCTGACTGGCCTGATCCAGAACCGGTTCGTAAATGGTCCACAGCAGCTGACGGATGAAAAGATATCCTTGATCGAGATAGGTGGCTGCAATGAAGGCTTCGAAAATATCCTCATCAATATGGGTATGGAAACGGTTGTTGGTGGATTCACCGACGGAGTAACGGACCAGCCGGGACAGGTGAAAATGCTTTTCGCTGAATTCGGTCAGAGTTTTGCCATCGACCAGCGAAGCCCGCATTTTGGATAAGGCGCCGCTGTTACTTTCAGGATAACGGGAAAAGAGAAAATCAGCAATCACCATATCGAGGATGGAATCGCCTAGGAATTCCAGCCGATCGTAGCTTAAGCAGCCCGGATGCTCATTGGTGTAGGAGGCATGCGTAAAAGCCTGCTCATAAAGCGAGAGGTCCTTCGGAACGATGCTGAAAGCCTTTAAGGTATCCGCCAATCCCTCAATCATGCTGTGAAGCAAATTCCTTTTTAATCTTACCGATGATATCGGAACGGACCATCTTGTCGCAGACTTTGATGGCCTGATAGAAAGCTAAGGTATTCGAATTGCCATGGGCCTTGACGCTGACGCCGTTGACGCCTAAAAGGATGGCGCCGCCGTAGCGACGGTAATTCATGACTTTCTTCATCTGATCGAAGCCTTTGTGAGAGAAAAGATAGCCAATCTTAGTAAAAAGATTACGTTTGAAGGAGGATTTGATGAGGCTGTTCATGATGGAGGCCATGCCTTCGGTGGACTTTAGGAAGACATTGCCGGCAAAGCCGCCGGTTATGATGAGATCATGTTTGCCGTCAAGCACATTCCGTGCCTCGGCATTACCCATGAAACCGGGAAAGGCTTTGGACTTCATCAACTGATAGGCGCCGATAATTTCTTCCGTGCCTTTTCCTTCTTCGGTCCCATTGGATAGTAGATAGCAGTTCGGGTTCTCTTCACCCATGATCTGCTGACAATAAATCCGTCCCATCCGGGCAAAACCATAAAGATCCTCGGCGGTATTGACATTGTTGGCACCGACATCCAGAATCACGGCACCTTTATCCAGAATGGCCGTCGGGAACGGCGTGCAAAGACCGCTCCGGCCGACGCCGTCGATGTTGCGTAGCAGCATGCTGGCACCGGTGACAAAGCCACCTGTCGAGCCGGCCGTCAGTACGCCATCAGCCTCACCGGAACGGACGGCATCGATGGCCTGATAGAGCGAGGAGCTCTTGGCCCGCAGGAAATCAAGGGGCTTGATTTCCATCGGGATGACGGTGGTCGTCGGACGAATTTCATAGCGGGACGGATCCAGACTGCTGAAAATCGGCTTCAGCTGATCGGCATCGCCGAAAAGCAGGACATGGCTGTCCTTGGTTTCCTTCAGATACTGCAGGACCGCCTGACCCAGTTCATTGCAGCCAAGGTCGGAGCCCATCAAATCAATTGCGATTCTGATCATGTTTTTTCTTCTTTCTTAGAGTCCTCTCAATTCTACCAAATTTTCAGCCCTGTTGTTAGCCCGAAAAGCCCTTTTTATGCCAAGAAGGTATCCCCCGAATCCGTCAGCGTTTTCAGGTAGGCCTGATTCTCCGGGTCTTCCGGGTGAGCCAGGATCCTCTGAGCATCGTTCTTGGCGGCCAGGAACATGGCGTAATCATCCACGAAATTGCAGACCGTCAGTTCGCTCTTACCCGACTGGCGCTCGCCCGAATACGAGCCCGAGCCCCGCTGCTTCAGATCGTATTCGCTGATGGCCAGACCATCGTTGGTCTGGGAAAGGAAGGTCAGCTTGTCAAAAGCATCCGAATCATCCCCGTCATAGATGAGCAGAGCCAAGGCAAAATCGCCCGAACGGCCGATCCGGCCGCGCAGTTGGTGAAGAGAGCTCAAACCAAAACAGTTGGCGTCATAGACAATCAACAGTCCGGCCCGGGACACATCGATGCCGACTTCGACAATCGTCGTGGAGACCAGAATCGGTTTCTCGCCGCTGAGGAAGGCCTGATAGATGCGGTCCTGTTCGTCCTTCTTGATCCGGCCATGCAGAAGCTGGCAGTTGGCTTCGCCGTAGCGTTTGCAGAAATCCTGGTAGACATCCGCCGCGGAGGACGTGGCCCGCAGGCCGGCCTCGATCTTCGGCGTCACGACAAAAATCTGGCGCTTGCTGGCCAAGGCTTTCTTGACGGCTTCATCCAAGAGCGGATCGGTGGAACGGATCACGGCCGTCTTGACCTGACGGAGACCGTTCGGGAATTCACTGAGCGTCGAGACATCCAAATCGGCATTGATGATCTGCGACAGAGTCCGCGGAATCGGAGTGGCCGACATCATCAAGAGATCACAGGAGCCGCTCTTGTCGATGATTTCTTCCCGCTGACGCACTCCGAAGCGCTGCTGCTCATCGATGATGGCCAGTCCGAGATCCTTGAAGGAGACGGACTCGGAGATGGCCGCATGAGTGGAGATGACGATGTCAATGCTGCCATCTTTTATTTCCTTAAGCAGGCTGTTTCTTTCCTTAGCAGTCATATTTCCGCTTAGGAAAGCAATCTTGATGGGATAGTCTTTAAAGATCTTCAAGGCATTTTCATAATGCTGGGTTGCCAGCTCGAATGTCGGGGCCATCAGGCAGCCTTGCTGTTTGCGGAGGGTGACGGCATAGAGAGCTGCAAATCCGACGATGGTCTTGCCGGTGCCGACATCGCCCTGGAGCAGCCGGTACATGACTTTGTCTTTCTCCATATCCAGGACGATGTCACGGATGGCCGTGATCTGATCCTGGGTCAGTTTATAGGGAAGGTTATGGACAAAGGCATTGATGGCGCTGTGGGAGATGGGTTGGGCAGCTTTCCGTTTCCGTTGGTCGGCAGCTTTCTTCAGCCGCTGGGCCTGGATGCAATAGCGCAGGGCTTCCTCATACTTGAAGACGCGGAGTCCCTTTTTCAGTTCCTCGTCATTGCGGGGGAGATGAACGGCTTTGAAGGCCGTGTATTCTTCCATCAGGTCATATTTCTTGATCAGGATCTTAGGTAAAGGAGAATGGAGGTAGTCGCTGGCCATAGGATAGGAGAGGGCTTTGCGGATCTGGTTGGCAAAATAGGACTGAGAGACGCTGCGGGGCAGGGAATAGTAGGGACGGATGCCGCTGATAGCCACATAGGAGTCGCCGTCGACGATGGCGGAGACGATGAAGGCTTTCCTGCTTTCCGAATAGTAGCAGGCGATGACGAGATCCGTGCTTTGATTCAGTTTGCTCAGATAAAAGGGCTGATTGAAGAGAATCAGGGAGACGTCCCGATGGTCGGCAAGATAGAGGGAGAAGCGGATGATTGACGTTCCGCGGGCATTGACGCTCTTCAGGTCATGAATCTGGCCTTTGAGGACATACCGTTTCCGTTCCACGGGAACCGGATCCACGCCGGTGAGACGGAAGGATTCATAATGGGACGGGAAAATCCTTAGGAGTTCGTCCTGGGTTGAGATTGCTAACGCCTGATAGAGTTCATTGACATTCATACGTTCTATTATAAGCCTTGGAAAAGGCAAAACAAAAAGGAGAGCCGACCTTGCCCGCGAGTCAAGGACGGCTCTGTTGTCATATCAACGACGGCTCGTTAGGATGTTACCCCGGCGAGGGGCTAAAACTGGTTGTCCTCCAACCAGTATGTTTAGAACTCCGTATGGGACTTGTGGAACTCCTCCGGCGGGGAATCGAGAACGATGCCCCGGTCCTTGTAATCCGCGATCTGCTTGGCCTTTCTTAGGATATTGATGGCGGCATTGACGTCCCGGTCATAGGTGGTCTTGCAGTTAGGACAGGTGACGATGCGGATGTTCGGATCCCGCACCGCATTGTTCCGATAGCCACAGGTGGAGCAGATCTGCGAGCTGGGGTAGTGCCGCTGAATGCTGATGAGCTTGCGCTGATGCCAGCGGCATTTATAGCCCAGCTGACGGATGATTTCTCCCCAGCAGGCCTGATTGATGTGCCAGGCGCTTTTCGGATTGTCAATCATGCCCCGGATGTCGAGGGTCTCGATGGCGATGAGGCGGGATTGCTTGACAAGGGCAGTCGTGATGGTGTCAATATAGTGTTTCATCCGGTTCTCCATCCGCAGACGGATCTGACCGATTTTATGGCAGACTTTCCGATAGTTCTTGCTGCCTTTCTTTTTGGTGCGAAGGACCTTGATGAGAGCTTCCACCCGCTTATCATCCGCGAGGTTGAAGCGCGGGAAGGGATATTTCATGCCGTCGGAGGTGGTGATCAGGCTCGAGATGCCCAGGTCCAGTCCCAGTTCCTTGGTCCCTAGGGGCCAGAGAGACGGGATATTTCCAATAATTCGGAGGGAAGCAAAGAACTCGCTATGGTTAATCAAAGAAAGGGTTACCGCCGTGATCTTTCCAGAAAAAGAATAAAGCCCATGGGCTTCCAAAATGCCGAATTCAGGGAGATAGATCTTGGCCTTCGCCTGGGATACCTTCACTTCCCCTGGTGAGTAGTCAACCGTGAACTTCTGACGGAAATCCTTCGGTTTCTCGGGGCGGATAGGCCCGCTGCCTTTCTGGGCCAGGAAGGCATCATAGGCACGGTAGAGGGATTTGAAGAGGAGGTGGGGTGCAAAATCCCGGAGGGCTGTTTCCTTTACCAGGATGAAATCCAGGAAATAGTTTTTCAGCTCGGTCAGCGTCGGCACCGGCAGCTTGGCGGCCTTCCGTTTTTCCAAATAGGCCAAGGTCTCGTTGTAGACCAGCTGGTTGGCCGTCAGGGTTTGACGGATCTTTTCCTGCTGCTGAGGGGTGGGATAGAGGCGAAGCTTCATTCCTTGGTTGATCATACCGGCCTCCTTTCTGAGAGAGGATCTGAAAGGAGTCATCTCCTCTCACCTAATATTGGGTGAGAAAAGATTTTTTGTCCAACAAAAAAAGCAGCACCGCTGGGATGCTGCTTTGCTAAGCTATTCGACGGAGACGAAGAAGGAGTAGACAGGCTGGCCACCATATTCGATGGAAACATCCATGGATTTGCCATACGTGTTGTTGAGTGTCTTGGTGATTTCATCCTGTTCTTCCTTGGTAACATCTTTTCCGTAGATGACAGTGATGATTTGCGAATCGTCGGTGACCATTTGCTTGAGAAGATCATAGAGGGTATGGGTTTTGTGTTTATGGCAGCAGAGGATTTTCTTCTGACTGATGCCCATGAATTTGTTCTTGCCGACCGTGATGCCGTCAATCGTGGTGTCCTTGATGGCATAGGTGACTTCACCCGACTGGATGCCATCGATATTCTCCTTCATCGACTGAAGGTTATCTTCCAAGGTTCCTTCGACATTGAAGACGGAGCAGGCGACCAGGCCTTCCGGAATGGTCTTGGTGGGGATGACTTCGACATGGGTTTCATCCGCAACGATATCTCCGGCCTGTTTGGCAGCCATGAAGATGTTGCCATTGTTCGGGAGAATGAAGACGTTCTTGGCATGAACGGCATGAATGGCTTTGACAAAATCTTCTGTGGAAGGGTTCATGGTCTGTCCGCCGGTTACCAGGTAATCGACGTTGAGCTCTTTAAAGAGCTTTTCAACGCCATCACCGACAGCCACGGCAATCAGGGCATACATCTTCTCTTCCGCAGGTTTTTCAGCGGGTTGCTGGGCAATAGGCGCGGTCGGAGCGGCAGAAGTCGTGACTTCGATTTTCGAAGCTGTGGCATCTTCCTCGACACCAGCGGCCTGCTTCATTTCTTTGTCTTCCAGCATGATTTCTTCGTGCTGTTCAGACATATTATCAACCTTGATAAGCTTGAATTCGCCGAATTGCTGTGCATAGGTGAGAATGTTTCCCGGCTTGAGGGTGTGAACATGAACTTTGACCAGGTTTTCAACCCGGGCATAAACAATGCTATTGCCATGAGCTTCAAGCATGGCTTTAAACCGTTTCTCATTAAAGAGCTTTTTGCTTTCGCTGGCTTTTTCTTGCTCGCCGATATCCAAAAGGAACTGGGTGCAATAACCGAATTCTTTATGTTCGAACTTAGCCTGAACACGGCCAGGCTCAAAGGTCTGCTGCGGTTTGCCCGTCGAATACGGTTCTTGGTTCTCCGTGACCGTCGGCATGGTCTTCTCAACAATCTGATTGTGAAGAGCCTTGCTGAAGCCTTCAAAGATCTTGCAAAGACCGGCACCGCCGCTATCGACAACGCCGACTTCCTTCAATACCGGAAGAAGATCCGGGGTCCGCTGAAGCGACTTCTGGGCTTCTTCGGAAAGAATATCCAAAGCCTGATCCATCGGCATATCCTTTTCAGCCTTCTCATAAAGAGCAGCACTGGACTCACGGATAACCGTAAGAATAGTGCCCTCCACAGGGCGCATAACGGCTTTATACGCAACCTCTTTACCGGCAACAAAAGCATCCGCTAAACCAATGGCATCCACTTCACTCTTTCCGTTCAGTCCTTCGGCAAAGCCACGGAAAATCTGCGAAAGGATGACGCCGGAATTGCCACGGGCGCCCATTAACAAACCACGGGCGAAATCTTTGGCAACCTGAGAAATGCTTTCTTCGTTCTTGTTAAAAACTTCCTTGGCACCGGAACTTAAAGTAAGATTCATATTGGTTCCAGTATCACCATCCGGAACAGGGAAAACATTCAAGGCATCGATTTCAGGATAACTGTTGTAAAGGTTATTCGATGCTGAGATAATCATTTGTTTCAGGATAACGCCATCTATTTTAATCATACAATATGCCTTTCAAATTCTATTTAATGCCTTGAACAAAAACGTTGATAACGTTGAAGGGTATGCCAAAGTTTTTTCCGAGAACATATTGAACCTGTTTCTGAACTTCCAAAACAACTTCAATATTTTTAACGTCTTTAGAGAGAACAAGGTAAAGAGATACTTCATAACCTTGACGTGTCTTTTTAACAGAGACGCCATCAGCAAAATCTTCCTTCTTAAGGAACTGGTTAAGTGGATTAGCAAAATTCTTTTTGCTGATCAAACCAACCACACCATAAACAGAGGTAGCCGTAAGGCCAGTTAAATCAGCAACAGCATTTAAAGATATGTCAATTGTTCCGAGCTTTTTATCTGTTTTTGTGTTCATGATAATTCCGTTCTATAATTTTACCAAAAATGAGAAGGTAAATAAAGAGCTTGAAAAGAGGGAAGAGACCGAAAGAAAAACATTCAAACTAAATGAATTATCAGAAAAACGAAGACAGTTGAATAAATTAGCATGTGCTTTTTTCCGAAACCAAAAAAGCGGCAGCTGG
>LAHS01000065.1_pt1 | contig 131790 bp, 144 predicted proteins | sample 329651 | NCBI WGS metagenome assembly LAHS01 (sample SAMN03275699, study PRJNA271635) | activated sludge metagenome | isolation source: sample C-1 Sludge from hydrolytic chamber (first chamber) of Anaerobic...
TTCCTTAAATTTTTTTAGTTATGCCCCAGTCTCTTTATTTTATATAGTATATTGCAGATAAAATGGATAACTTTGATTGTGCTTATACCTTAACTAGTTTAATGCTATTAACATTATCCTTTTGATGGTATAAAATAGGCATAGAAAGATGAAATGGGTGGTTTTTTTGGTTTCTTCTAAAGATGTAGCAAAGTATGCCGGTGTTTCACAGACAACTGTTTCACGAGTGTTAAATACTCCAGAACTCGTGAAACCGAAAACATTAAAAAAGGTCATGGAGGCAATTGAACAATTAAATTATGTCCCAAACGATATTGCAAGATCACTTGTACAACAAAAGACAGGGATAATTACTTTAATTTCTGGACCTTTGCATAATCCATTTTTTGTCGATACAACAACCGAAATTGTAAATTATGCAAATGCCAGAGGTTATAAGGTAAACGTGTATTTTGGAACGGAAGATAATCTAGCGACTATTTACAATTCCGTGTTAGAAACAAAGGTGGATGCGATTATTTTATCATCTATAAGGTATAAGGATCCATTATTTTATAAACTTGAAAAACTGGAGATACCTTTTATTATGTTTAATCGTAAACATCAAGAAAATAGACATTTTGTAGAAATAGATAATATAGAAGCAGGCTATTTAGCGACTAATCATCTACTGACTTTAGGACATACGGACCTTTGTTGGATAGGGGGGCCCCATGAAATGAGTACGTTTTTGGGAAGATATGAGGGTTTTAAAAAGGCGTTAGTAGAGGCGGGCATAGCAATAAATACAGTGCCGACATTTTTTACAAATACGAGCAAAGGTGATATAAAACGAGTGTTTGAAGAACTATTGGTGCTATCTCCAAGACCGACAGCAATTTGCGCTGCAACAGATGCTATTGCCATTGAAATACTCAACCAATGCTTAGAACAAGGATTGGATATTCCTAACGATTTTAATGTAATTGGAATTGATAATGTAGAGCTGAGTAAACATCAATCTATTTCTTTGACGACAGTTGGCATCAAATCAGAAAAAAATTTAGGGTTTTTAGCGATTGAGAAATTATTTGATGTAATGGAGAAAAAAAGTACTTGCATCCAGCAAACAGAATCTGTTAAACTTTTCCCAAGAAACACAACAGGTAAAAAAATGAACTGATTAGTGTCAGTTTATTTTTTTATACTAGAATGGTTACGTATTCATTTCTTTATTTTCTGAAATGAATACGTAACCATTAAAAAGGAGTGAGGATTTGAAGAAACATTTACTGTTGAATGGTGAGTGGCGTATGACGGATCAATATTTAGATGTTTATGCCCCGTATTCAAAAGAATTAATTGGTCAGTTTGCGATAGCAACTGAGATTGATGTGCAACAGGCAATTGAGTCCGCACATGCAGCTACTTCAAAAATGGCAATGTTAACAGCAATTCAGAGAGCTCAAATTTTGGAACAATTATCGAATTTATTTGCTGAGCATCGAGAAGAAGCGGCTACTATTATTTCGTTAGAATCTGCAAAGCCACTTAAGTATGCAGTTGCAGAAATAGACCGAACAATTGAAACATATAAGTTTGCCGCTGAAGAAGCGAAGCGCCTTGCAGGTGAATTGATTCCGATGGATGCTTCAAAAGGTGGAGAAGGGCGCTTTGCTTATACGTTGAGGGAACCGATTGGCGTTATAGCGGCAATTACGCCATTTAATTTCCCTCAAAATCTTGTCGCACATAAAGTCGGCCCAGCATTAGCGGCAGGAAATACAATTGTGTTAAAACCGGCAACACAAACGGCACTATCTGCACATTTTTTAGCAAAATTACTTGCGCAAACAGACTTGCCTGCAGGTGCATTTAATTTAGTTACGGGCTCTGGAAAACTCATCGGGGATACATTTTTAGCACATCCCCAAGTGAAAATGATTACATTTACAGGCAGTCCAGCAGTAGGTATCTCCCTTCGTAATCGAGCAGGATTGAAAAAGGTAACGTTAGAACTTGGTTCTAATGCGGGAGTAATTGTCGATGGAGGTGTTCCATTAGAAAACATAATGGATCGTATTGTAATGGGAGCGTTTTCAAACCAAGGTCAAGTCTGTATTTCCTTGCAACGTATTTATGTTATGGACAATGTTCTTGATTCGTTTTTAAAACAGTTTACAGAAAAAATTATCCAACTAAAGTTAGGGAATCCGCTTGACCCAAAAACAGATTTAACATCAATGATTTCAGAAACTGAACAACAACGTGCATATGCTTGGATTCAAGAGGCAGTAAATGAAGGGGCACAAATTATTACTGGAGGTCGAATTGAAAACAATATTTTATTACCTACAGTCCTTTATAATGTACCATCTCACAGCCGCGTTTCCTGTGAAGAGATTTTCGCGCCTGTCGTTATCATTAACACTGTGTCCACAATAGATGAAGCAATCGAAGCAATAAATGATTCGAATTATGGTCTACAAGCTGGCATCTTTACTACATCTATTGAAACAGCGTTTAAGGCATCCAAAAAATTACAAGTAGGTGGTGTCATTATAAATGATGTACCTACATACCGAGTAGATCATATGCCATATGGAGGAGTAAAAGACAGTGGAACAGGTAAGGAAGGTATTAAATATGCAATCGAAGAAATGACCGAAATGAAACTAGTTATTTGGAATAACAACTAATAATGAAATGGGGATGTTTGTAAAATGAAGATGATAAACAAGCACGCTAAACTATTTGTTATGGATAATGGAACGATGCGCATGGATAAAAACTATATGATTGCAATGCATAATCCAGCAACGATTGATCACCCGAATCAACCAAATGAATTTGTTGAATTTCCGGTTTATACAGTTTTAATTGATCATCCAGAAGGAAAAATTTTATTTGATACAGCATGTAATCCAAACTCAATGGGACCCGAAGGAAGGTGGGGTGAATTTACACAAAAAGCATTCCCTATTAATATGCCAGAAGAATGCTATTTACATCATCGGTTAGAAGAATTAAAAGTTCGCCCAGAGGATATTAAATATGTAGTTGCTTCACATCTTCATTTAGATCATGCAGGTTGTTTAGAACTTTTTACAAATGCAACGATCATAGTGCAGGAAGATGAATTTAATGGAACGTTACAAACATACGCGAGAAATGTTAAGGATGGTGCGTATGTTTGGGGTGATATAGATATGTGGATTAAAAACAACTTACAGTGGCGCCTAATCAAACGTGGTGAAGATAATGTGAAACTTGCAGAAGGTATAAATATATTGAATTTTGGTAGTGGGCATGCTTGGGGTATGCTAGGCTTGCATATTAATATGCCGGAAACAGGGGGAATCATTTTAGCGTCAGACGCTATTTACACAGCTGAAAGCTTTGGACCACCGGTTAAGCCTCCTGGTATTATCTATGATTCAGTAGGTTATAACTCAACTGTTGAACGAATTCGAAGATTAGCAAATGAAACAAATTCACAAGTATGGTTCGGCCATGACCCCGTGCAATTTAAATCATTTAGAAAATCAACAGAAGGCTATTATGAATAGATAGGAGTATAACGAACATGAGTAAACTTACCTTTACTCCTACAAACTATATAGGTTGGGGGAGTCTACAGCATTTACTTGTAGAAGTAAAAAAATTCGAAGCAAAGAATATATTAATCGTAACGGACCCGTTGTTAAAAGAGTTAGGTATAGTGGAGCATATTAATAAGCCTTTACAAGAGAATGGTTATCGTACGACCCTTTATACTGACATTGCTCCAGAGCCACCTCTTGCAATTGGGGAACAATTGGTAGACTATACAAGAAAGCATCAATTTGATTTAGTTCTCGGATTAGGTGGCGGAAGTGCATTAGATTTAGCAAAGCTAGCTGCCGTATTAGCTACTCATGACGGCAAAGTCGCTGATTATTTAAATTTAACAGGTACAAAAACACTTGAAAATAAAGGGCTTCCCAAAATTCTAATTCCAACAACTTCGGGTACAGGGTCGGAAGTTACAAATATTTCGGTTTTATCGTTAAAAACGACTAAGGATGTCGTGACACATGATTATTTACTAGCTGATGTAGCCATTGTAGATCCAGAATTAACAATTTCTTTGCCATCAAAGGTAACGGCTGCTACGGGCGTTGACGCGTTAACACACGCAATTGAAGCATATGTTTCAATTAATGCAAATGAAGTGACAGATGGTCTTGCACTTCAAGCGATTAAATTAATTAGTAGTTCAATTCGTACAGCGGTACATGACGGTAAGAATAAGCAAGCACGCTCAGATATGAGTTATGGCAGTTATTTAGCAGGCTTAGCATTTTTTAATGCAGGTGTAGCAGGGGTGCATGCTTTGGCTTATCCTCTTGGTGGTCAATACCATATTGCACATGGAGATTCGAACGCTGTATTACTACCATACGTTATGGGCTATATTCGTCAAAGTTGCGAAAAACGCATGAAGGATATTTTAGATGCAATGGGATTGTCAACTAGTTATTTATCGCAAGAAGATGCTTCCTTTAAATGTGTAGTGGCATTACAGCAACTAATAAAGGATGTAAATATTCCTTCAACTTTGAAAGGGTTTGCCATACCGGAATTAGCACTTGAACAATTAACGGATGATGCCACGAAACAGACAAGAATTTTAGCGCGAAGTCCGATGCCGTTGAATCGAGAAGATATTTTGGCTATCTATCGCGCAGCATTTGATGGGGAAATTCGCGAACCGAAACGACAAACAATGTAGACAATAAATAATGAAGGGCCGTATCAATGGATACAGCCCTTTATTATTTATTAAGCTTCAGCACCAGGTGTAAATGTTCGTGTAGCTAATTCCGCATCAAGCATAAAGATAGCATTGGAATCATTTTCAATGCGTTCAATTTTTCGGATTAATGTATCGAACGTTGATTCTTCTTCTACTTGCTCATCAATGAACCATTTTAAAAATGCCATTGTTGCGTGTTCACGTTCATCTAATGCAATATCGGATAAGTTGTAGATACGACGTGTTACTTCTTTTTCATGTGACAAAGCTGTTTTAAAGGCATGCAAAATAGAGTTGAAATGATTTTCTGGACTGTCAAAGCCATGGATTGTTGCACGATAGCCCATATCACTTAAAAAATTATAAAATTTCATTGCATGGAAACGTTCTTCTTCTGCTTGCACTAAAAAGAAATTAGCAAACCCATCGTAATCTTGATCTGTGCAAAATGCGGCCATTGCCATATAGGCATGCGCGGAGTAAAATTCAAAATTCATTTGTTCGTTAAGTGCTGTGTGTAGTTTTTCAGATAACATAGTAGTTCCTCCCTTTGCAGTAAATACCTTCTACTTCTCATAGTATATAGCGAAAGGTGGTCAACATACAGAAAAAGATATTTTTCGTCATAAATGCTGCAAAATTAAATTGATATTCGTTCTCAATTAGAAGATTTAGTTTTTTAATTTTGGAGAATCGCCACGAAACGAACGCAAATCGCCACCAAGCTAGTAAAAGACGCCATCTGTTTTTGGCAAAAAAATTCGCCTAGACGTTGAGTCTAGACGAAATGATACATTATGCTTCTTTCTTTTGGTTTTTGACACCAACTAAGTAACCGATTAGCGCAATCGCAAGTAACACGATCCAGAATGTTGCTTTCCACATTGTTGAATGTGGGAATTCGTGAGGAATAAAGCCTAATTTTTCATGTGCTAATGTTAAGACTGCTAACTTTACGCCAACCCAACCAACGATTAAAAATGCAGCTGTTTCAAGTGACGGGAATTTTTCTAGTACACGTACGAACCAGCGTGCCGCAAATCGCATCATAACAACCCCGATAATACCACCAAGGAACATAACTCCGAATTGTCCTGCATTAATTCCACCGACATCGAAATTACCTAAGTGCGGCAATGTCACAGCGATTGCTACTGCAGCTAGAATGGAGTCTACTGCAAAGGCAATGTCCGCCAGTTCTACTTTAATAACGGTCATCCAGAAACCAGATTGTTTTTTAGGTTCTTTAATTTCATCTGATTCTCCGGCGGCTTTCCGCGAATCGTAAATATGTTTAATTGACATGAATAACAAGTAAGCAGCACCTAATGCCTGAATTTGCCAGAAATTCACGAGTGTTGTAATTAAAAATAGTGCGGCAAAACGGAAAACGAATGCACCAACTAATCCGTATAATAATGCCTTTTGTTGTTGTGCTTTTGGTAAATGTTTTACCATCACGGCCATTACGACCGCGTTATCTGCTGCTAACAGACCTTCTAGTACAATTAATACGACAAGTACCCAAGCGTATTCTAATAAAATCGCTTCCAAATATGTTTCCTCCTTTGTTGTGGACAGAAATGAATAATATGCTCTTTCCTATTTTTAATTTTAGGCAAAAGAAAAAGACCCATGCCTAAAAAATAGGCAAAGGTCTTGCTAAGCAATTATTTGGAAGCTCCAAATAATAATTTGTACCAATAATTTCTAGTACAGTACTCATCTATGTAGGAAATTAGATGAGTTTGCTATCACACCCGATGGCTGCTACCATGTAATGACGAATGTGAAATCAGATGTATCGCTCACATCTGCTAGCTACTCCCCTTTGACAAAAATGTCAAAAGCTATTCAATTCTTCTTACTAAGGATTATAGCACGTTGTTCGCAAAAAGCAAATAGAAATGTAATGGTATACTAAATTTTTTCCTAATTTTTCTCATGAGTGGTACTATATGATGATAAGTGAATTTTTTTAACAACTTAGAGGGGAGACATATATGTATAAAAAGTTTTTTTCATACTACAAACCACATAAACGATTATTTGCTATTGATTTTTCCAGTGCCATTGTCGTAGCAATACTAGAGCTAGCCTTTCCTTTAGCTGTACAATGGTTTATTGACAAGCTACTTCCTACAGGAGATTGGGGCATGATTGTTAAAGTGAGTATTTTACTATTACTAGTATATGCTCTTAGTACAGTACTAAACTTTATCGTCAATTACCTAGGGCATAAACTTGGCATCAATATTGAAACCGATATGCGACAGGAGCTATTTAATCATGTACAGCGTCAATCATTCCGTTTTTTTGATAATACAAAAACGGGTCATATTATGAGTCGAATTACGAATGATTTATTTGATATAGGAGAGTTTGCTCACCATGGACTAGAGGATTTATTCATTGCCATCATGACATTTTTGGGCGCTTTTGTCATTATGTTTAATGTCAATCCAACACTTGCGCTAATAGCAGCTATTATGGTGCCATTTTTAATGTGGCTTGTTACGGTTAGTAACATCAAGATGAATAATGCATGGAAAACGTTGTACGGAAAAATTGCAGATGTCAACGGTCGCGTAGAGGATAGTGTGTCTGGAGTACGCGTTGTGAAATCATTTACAAATGAAGCATTTGAAATGGAGCGTTTTAAGGAACAAAATAGCTATTTCCGTTCAGCAAAATTATACGCCTATAAAATTATGGCCGGGGCGCATTCAAGCATCTATATGATGACTCGTTTGTTAACATTAGTAGTCCTAGTTGTGGGCGCATGGTTAAGCTTTAATGGGAAATTATCGTATGGGGGACTTGTTAGCTTCGTTTTGTATACGAATGTTCTGATTAAACCTATTGATAAAATTAGTGCTTTGCTAGAACTGTATCCAAAAGGTATGGCAGGCTTTAAGCGCTTTCGTGAGTTGATAGAGCAGGAGCCTGAAGTTCAGGATCGAGACGGTGCACAACCAGTTACACATTTATGCGGGGACATATCATTTAAAAATGTCGATTTTAATTATGATGCGTCTAAAGCTGTTTTAAAAGATATTTCATTTGATGTACGGGCAGGCCAAACAATTGCCTTTGTAGGACCATCGGGTGCAGGGAAAACTACTATATGTTCTTTAATTCCAAGATTTTATGATGTCCATCAGGGAGCCATTACGATTGATGGTTTGGATGTGCGAGATATGACTCAAGCCTCTCTTCGTGAACAAATCGGTATTGTTCAACAGGATGTCTTTTTATTTACAGGAACAATTCGAGAAAACATTGCTTATGGACGTTTAGGAGCAAGTGATGAAGAGGTTCAGGAAGCTGCTAAAAGAGCTCATCTCGAGTCCTTTATTGCTGAATTGCCAGATGGTTATGAAACACAAATTGGTGAGCGTGGCTTAAAGTTATCAGGCGGGCAAAAGCAACGTATTGCTATTGCTCGTATGTTCTTGAAAAATCCACCGATTTTAATTTTAGACGAAGCAACCTCTGCGTTAGATACCGAAACGGAAATGATTATCCAACAGTCGTTAGCAGAGCTTGCTGAAAATCGAACAACGCTTATTATTGCACACCGCCTTGCGACCATCCGCAATGCAGATCGTGTGCTTGTTGTAACACAAAACGGGATTGAAGAGGACGGCACGTATGAGGAATTAGTTGCACAAGATGGTATTTTTGCTAAACTTCATCATATTCAATTTCGCAAAGCCGAAAGTGAAAGAGTCATTCAACCAATTGAAAGTTAAGTAGAATGTAAGATTGTAAAGTAAATAGGCATCGAATGTGAATTATTCGATGCCTTAGATTTATTTTACAACTATTCTCTAATTGTTTCGGTATAAGATCCTCTGCCAGGATTTATTTTGTAAACATTTACATGAATATTGCGTATGGAATCTTCAGTTAACTCTATTTTTCCGTTTTTTTCTAATTTTTTCCACAGTTTAACGTCTTTGCGGTAAAGTCTTTCAGATAAACGGTAAATATCTGTATCCAACGCAATAGCTTCCTTAAACGTTTCTCTTACCTCTTTTTCCACTTGTTTTTCGATCTCTTTTTGAATTTCTTTCGTAGTAATTTTTTTTGTAATACCAAGAACGCTAGTTGCTTCCAATTTGATTTCGATATCAAATTGTACATTTTCGTTTTTTACGATAGGTGTAATATGAACTTTTATATGTTCCAAAGCAACGGTTACATAGGAATTTTCATCTTCACCAATTTGCCCTGTGATTTCACTGCGCATTGTTTCATTGGTCATCCATTTGACACCGTTAGCTTTATTTTGTGTGAGAGCGCCTTTATAGCCTTCTTTGGATAAGAGTGCAACACCCTTTATTTCTATCGATTCAGTCTTTCCTTTCGACGTTTCCCATCCTTTATCAATTGAGACAAGAGGTAAATACACTTCATGACTAGGCTCATTTAGACCGATGACCAATTTTCGAACGTTAATCGGTGTTACAAAAGATTCTTGCCTAAATGAATTTAATGGATCACCGAGTTTCGATAGAGTAAGTGCTTTATTATTAATTGGCGTGACGACTAGTAATTCATCGAGTGGCTCTTTTGTGCCATATACCCATATTTGGTATCTCATTTCGCGATAACGAGTTAAAAAGTCAAGTACTTGGTTGACCTTGTCGCTTTTCATTACTTCTTCTGAAAGTATAATGTAGGTAATATGACCCCAAAATGCCTTTTGATCAATGGAATGATATAAATCAAAAAAAGAATCTTCTATTGTTTTACCTTTGGCATGTCCAATTTCAGCTTGTTGGGCTTGCGGATTATTAGGCTGTTCTGATTTGGCTATATTGGCAAAATCAATAATTTGCATATAGGTTTCATAATGACCATCTTTAAAATCGATACCAAGTGCATGAACATAGTACATCCTTTGGGGTTCAGTGACATCCCAACAGCCTGACAGCAGTGTTGTCAGTACTAACAATATACAGAGTATTTTTTTATTCATTTTTATCCTCACTCGTACGTGTTTGATCTTGTGGAGCAATATAGTTCGGGCGTTTGGCGTAGCCTTTAGGTGATAAGCGGAAAAGTGTTTTCTTAATGGTTTGCCAGTCTAAATCACCGCCAACTTGCATATAAGAATAACCAAATATTCTTATATTACATAGGTAAAGAAGGGTTAAGTATAGGGATATAAAGAAGCCAAATAATCCAAAGAAGCCGCTTAACAAAATAAAACCAAGACGGAAAATACTAATGGTCGTAACGAGAGATTGGTTTACAAGTGTAAAGGAAGCGATGGTAGAGACAGCAATAATAACGATCATTTCTGGGCTTGTCACACCGGCACGTATAGCTGCATCACCAATAATTAAACCACCAACAACACTTATCGTTCCGCCAATAACAGATGGTAAACGTAGACCTGCTTCTCGAAAGAGCTCGAACATCAGTAGCATTAATAGCATTTCCAATGAAGAGGGAAGAGGTAAACCTGTTCGACCTTGCACAACCGTTGCTAAAAACAGTAAAGGTAATTGATTTTGATGATAAGTAGTTAAGGCAAGCCAAAAAGCAGGTAAAAGCAAACCGATAAAAATACCTGATATACGTAGTAAACGTTCTAGTGAACTAAAAACAATCGGGTATTCATTATCCTCGCCTGATTTTAAGAGTAAAAATAAATTAACTGGTGTCATAACCGCATACGCTACACCATCTACAAAAATAAGAAAACGTCCGCGAATTAATGCTTGAATCGCGAAATCTGGACGTCCAGTATAATCCGTTTTCGGGAAAAATCGCGTATTTTTGTTGACACGTTCCATTAGCAAATCACTGCTAAAAACAATATCAGTGTCTACGGATTGTAGCTGTACTTTTATACTATTTAAAACGTCCATGTTGGCGATGTCATCAAAATAAAGTATGGCCACTGTTGTTTTTGAACGTTTTCCCAATTCCATTTTTTCAACACATAAGGAATTCGTCGGCAGTCGTTTTCTTAATAATGCAATATTGACGGAAATATCTTCAATAAAATTATCTCGAGGCCCTTTAACAAGTACTTCCATCCGTGTTTCTTCCGGATTACGATTTGGCTTTTTGGCAATATTACTTGCGTAAAGTAGTTCATCGGATTCAAAATAAAGAAGTAAGTGGCCAGTATATACGAGTGATATGGCATCTGATTCTTCTGTTACTTGTTGTAAGTTAGGGATGTGTAACTGGGTATTGATAGCATCTTGCAGTGATGTGTCTGTTAATTTATCAAAAAGAGACTGAACACGCCTTACAATCACGTCATGGAGTAGTTGCTGATCAATCATCGCCTCACAAATGACGAATTGTACTCGATGCTGCTTAAATACATATTCTTGAAAATGAACGTCAGCAGATTTTTCAAATAACTGCTTTAAGCCGTTTAAATCTAAGGACTTTTCTGTTGAAGGCATCAGGTGTCACCACTTTCCGTGTCTTGGTAATCGGCTTTAGACTTGTTTGCTTTTTTTCCTGACATGAAAGCCACAATCATTAAAAAAATGGATAGTAAGAAAAAGAAAATAAACGTTGCTGTTAATATATAATTTCCTTTGAGTTCTAGAAATATGTGCTCATTTAATAATATTAGTGGCAGGCATATGAAAAAGAACGGAAGTGCTACCATTTTCAATATGCGTTGGTGGTCTCCCACCATGCCCAGTAAGTCCGTTACAACATATAAAATAAATCCAACACGAATGAATGTTCCTGTAAGCCATTGATAAATAGAAAGAAAGTCTAAATGTTCTACATAGCGCCCAATAGTTACTAATCCCCATTCTTCGTAAGCAGGATAACGTTGTTTAGCAGCTTCAGTTGGTCCAAATTCTGTAATAGCACCAATAAGTGGTCCCAATGTTAACCCTGCTAGAATTAGTAGCATGATGGCAAAGTGATACCATCGAAGTCGATCTTTAATTTGATGTTGGATAAGTAAAAACATTATTAATTCTGAAAAGCCGGAAGCGGGGTAGATGAGCCCTGATAAGATTGGTTGGAAACCGTGCTCCAAAAAAGGCCGTAATAACTCATGATCCTTCACTTGTAAATTGGTAAACGCGACAAAAAAGCCAAATACGACGACCGCTAATAAAACGAATACATTGACAATAACAATTGTTTGTAAACTAGTCATGACAAGCAAAATACAAAGCGTAACATAAATAGCAAGCAAAATTAACTTTGGTGTTTTAGGTAAAAAGGTTGTATTGATCCACTGTAACGTTTCAATCATTGTAAAGGCTGCAATAATGATGAGAACAATGACAATTGTATAGATGACGATATTCGAGCCGACTTTTCCTATTTTTTGTTTTAACCAATTTTTTAAAGGTTGTTGTTTTGATTTTCTATGAATATACACTAAAAGAAAGAGCCAAGGAAACATGATTAGTGATGTGAAAATAACGGATAACCAGCTATCTCTTTCTGCAACCTCTAATAATGGAGGCATTATGGTTACGTGATTTTTTAAGCCAATAACTGTCATTGCTAGGAAGACAACATGTAAAATACTAATCGATCCGACATTTTTCATATAAAAACCCTCTAACCTGTTTTGATACATATTAGCATTGACAAAAAGTTGAAGGATTATAAGTTATAAAAAGGCACTATCTCAAATACTTGAGATAGTGCCAGCTATTTAGTGAATATATTGATTACTTACAAGACTGTTTTGAAGTACGTCCGTTGGAATTTCAAATTCTACTACGCCCATATAACCAGGTGCTACTTCATATTTATCGAATGAAATAATAAGCTTTCCTTTATCCGAAATATAGAATTGTTGTTCAGCGTCTATAGCTTTAAAAACATCCATTAAATCCTCATCAGGCAAGCCTGCACCTTTGACCCAATAGACTTTTTCTTCGTTCGATGCAGCAATTTGTGCACGCATTTGTTCTTTAATATTGTCACTAATGACACGAATATAGCTGTCATCTTTAAATAACATTGGTAGCGTGATTAAAATTTCATTTTGTTTATCAATTGTATCATAATGCATCACTGTTGAAGAAGAACCAACTGTATTGACGATATAACGTCCTATCGATAAAATTTGATCGTTATCTGTTTTAATGTCATAGCCGCTATCTACGCCATAGTGACCACCGCCATTCGCCTTTATATCGCCAACATCTGCAATAAATTCATCGTAAAGCGCTTTTCCTTCTGCACGATACTTTTCATTTAATGTATTAGCCAGCTTTTGATTTTCTAAATTTTCAATAGAAGGAACTTTAATATTTGCTTCATATGTGTCATCTGCCACTTCGTATTCAGTCCAAGTAAGTACTTTTACAACACTTCCGACAACCGGTATTTCCGAAAGGGTACGTGCCATTGCAGGGCTAACGTTTAAGCTAGCGGTAAACAGCATTGCTGCTGCTGCTGTTCCTAGTAACCAGTGTGGCGTTCGATTTTTTTTCTTCTTTTTACTTTGCTTTAGTGCATTTTCAACAACAAAGTCAAGCTCTTTTGGGATTGGTACTTCATCATATTGTTTTTTTAAATCTTTTAATTTTTTATCCATGTGTGGTTTCTCCCTTCTCATCTTGGAGTTGTATTTTTAACAGTTTTAAGGCTTTATATAGGCGTGATTTTGCTGTGCTCAACTTGATGTCCAATATATTGGCAACATCAGCTAGCTTTAAATCCTCAAAATAATGCAAAATCACTACTTCACGGTACATCTGGGGTAATTCTTCTAACGCATGCTCTAAGTCGATATCTTCGTAAATATCTTCTTGTGCAGGTGTTAAATATTGAAGAGTGTCGTCATCTGTTACTTGTAAACGATTATGTTTGCGCAAAAAATCTATTGCTGTTCTTACAACGATTTTGTAAAACCAGCTTTTCATATAATCCACATGTTCTAGTCGATCGAGAGAAAGCATCGCTTTTTGAATGCTGTCTTGTACTATATCGAGTGCATCTTGCTCGTTTTTCGTATAGCTATAGGCTAGCAAATAAAATCGTTCTTTCTGTTCGCGAATTAACTGGACAAACACCTCTTCATGTTGAAATGCATTTCTTGTTTTCATGTCCAAAGAAGCTCCTTTTTAACATTTTCAAATTGTATACAACTACTAGACGTGTGAAAGTGGAGAAAAAGTTGATAGAAAGAAAAAAAACTTACCTCCTGTAAGAGGTAAGAAGCATTTTATGAAAAATAGTCGTATGTATTTTTCAGTAGTAATAGGATTGTTACGACAATAAATAGCTTACGTACATAACTGCTCCCACGTTTAATAGCAAATTTTGAACCAACAATCGCACCTGCAATTTGTGCAAGCCCCATAGCGAAGCCATAAGTATAATGGATCTGCCCTAAGTAGATAAACATCAAAAGGGCTGCAATGTTACTGCCAAAATTCAAAAATTTAGCATTGCCCGCAGATTTTAAAAAGTCAAAGCCTACTATTAAAAAGGCAAATAGTAAGAATGAGCCTGTACCTGGTCCTAAAAAACCATCATAGAAGCCAATTAAAGTAATAATAAAGATGAAACCAGCATATCGTTTAGGTGTTAGCTTATTATATGTAGAAATGCTCCCCCAGTCTTTTTTGAATATTGTATAAACGGCTACAACGGCTAGCATAATTAACATTAACGGTTTTAAAACACTTGGATCGATTAAATGGACAATCCATGCCCCAATCATGGAGCCAATAAAAACAAATGGAAATAGCTTGTAGACGGATTTGATGTCTAATTTTCCAGAACGGTAAAACGTAATGGTACTCGTCAGAGAGCCCATTGTACCGGCAAGTTTATTGGTTGCGACGGCTGCAGAAGGTGGTAATCCTACAAATAAGAGGGCTGGCAATGAAATAAGCCCACCTCCACCAACTACAGAGTCAATAAATGCGGCCAAAAAGCCAAAAATAATAAGAATCAATAAAATATTCAAATCTAAATCAAAAGGCACGAACGTCATCTCTTTTCTATAATAATAATCTGATATTAGCGGAACAAAGAGTGACTGTAAATAGTTTGAAAAAAATTCGAGTACAGCATTTAGTATGGTTCAATTGTGATGGGAATATAAAAAATCTACAAAATGCAAAAATATTCTACTTTATGTAACTATTTTAATGTATTATGAAGAAAATGGTGTTTTTGCGTAAAGGGGACGTGATGACATTTGTCTTTAGGAAATCATTTTCGAATTTTTGTTTGTGTTGTATTTATGGGGGTGCTTGTAGGGTATGTGTTCAATGCAAAAAAGGATATTACCGATAATGTCTACATTGATTCAGTAAAAGAGGGCTATTTAGTTGATTTTACGGATGTGAAAGTGCGTGATGCCTTTAATTATGCTTTTACAGAACCTTATTGGCGTTACTATGAAGCGAAAACGGGTCAACATGTTGTGGAACTTTCGGGGGACATTGTATTTCTAGAGGAAAAGGGACATGCTATTTTGCAATTTGTTGTGAATGAGGAAGCGAATGAATTTAAGCTTTTCGCAATGAAATTTAACGATGAAGTACTGGATTCACAACAAAAAGGAACGCTTATAGGCATGGTGTATGAAACATGGGAAATGAAACAACTCGCTTATCAGTAAGTGCTTTTACTTTGTAAAATAGAATTACTATATTACAGTAGTAAAGAGAGCATACAGACAGAGAGGGTGTTTTCATTGGAGTTAAGTATTTTAGATCAAATTCCTGTACCAAAAGGTCATAGTGCTGAACAGGCATTTTTGCGGACAGAACAATTAGCGCTTTTAGGTGAAGAACTAGGCTTCAATCGTATGTGGTTGGCAGAACATCATAATAGCGCATCACTGGCAAGCTCAGCGCCTGAAATAACAGCGGCTTTTTTAGCTGCGAAAACAAAACGTTTACGAATTGGCACTGGTGGCGTTATGATGATGCATTATTCGCCGTACAAGTTGGCAGAAGTTTTTAAAACATTAAGTGCACTTGCACCGAATCGCATTGACTTTGGTGTTGGCCGTGCACCTGGTGGAGACCATGCATCAATTTATGCACTTGCCGAGGGACGCAGACAGCATTTTGATGAACAATATGATAAACTCGATACTATTTTAAAACTGATGAATAACCAAAAGACTGGCGAATCAGTCTATGATCAAGTTGTTGCATCACCTACTATCAGTCAATTACCAGAAGCGTGGTTGCTTGGCTCAAGCGGTCAAAGTGCCATGCAAGCAGGGCAACGTGGTGTAGGTTATTCGTATGCCCAGTTCTTTACTGGCAATATGTCTAAAGATATTTTTGATACGTATAAATCGTACTTTACACCTTCTTATTATATGGAAAAACCGCAAATTATCGTTACTTATGCGACAACGGTTGCCGATACTTTAGAGGAGGCCGAATACTTAGCAAAGCCAATTGATATTACGCGGCTTCAATTGATGAAGGGACAAATTATCCAAGCAATGTCGCCTGAAGAGGCGCAAGACTATCCATTGACCGAGATGGATAAAATGATGATTGAAAATAATCGTAAAGCCAACATTGTTGGCACACCGAAGGATGTTGCGGCATTTTTAGTAGCTGAACAGGAGCAATATGGCTTTGATGAAGTAATGCTAAACTGCAATCAATATGCGCAGGAAAGTCGCTTGAATTGCTATAAACTACTGGCAAAAGAATTGATTTCACAATAATGTTTTGAATACTATTTAACGGTAATTGCAGAAATGACAAGGAGCTCTTTGCAAAAAAGCGTAACACGCCAGTACAGAACAAGAAATCAACGCAATATAGAGAATATTTAAAGCAAAATGTCCAATGCATGCAAGCGCATTGGACATTTTTGATTGTTTAAAGTTTTGCTGAGCCACTTGTAAAAGTAGTGTTCTGATAGTACATATTTTTTACTAAGACGTTCGGACCTAAGCATTTTACAGTGGGACAGTGGCAGTTTAATGATTTGGCTAAATCTGTTGTCATCCATTTATCGAAAATCGCAGGTAGCTTATCTTGAACAATATTGCCAAGCGCTGATGCATCGCCAAAGTCTGTAACGATTACATCGCCTGTAAAAATATTAACATTTAGTCGAGAACGACCATCTGGATCATTACGCATTGTAACGTTTTTCGTCTCGCGTAAACGTTTTAATAGTTTTTGATCTTCCTCATCGGTGCTACATGGATAGAACGGTAGTGTACCAAATAACATCCAAGTTTTTTCATCACGCACATCAAGTAAATGATGAATAGCAGCGCGAGTTTCCGCTAGAGAAAGTGAGCTTAGTGAACTGGCGAAGTCTGATGGATACATCGGATGTACCTCGTGACGAGCACAGTGCATCTCGTTAATAATTTGATTGTGAATATGCTCTAGGTAAGGCAATGTTTTTTTGTTGAGCATTGTTTCAGCAGAGACCATAACGCCGTGTTCCGCAAGCATTTTGGAGTTATCAATCATGCGTTGGAACAAAGCAGCACGTTGTTCATAAGTTGGTTTTCGCTCCATCATGGCAAAACCTGTTTCAACAAATTCATCCACCGTACCCCAGTTATGTGAAATATGTAAAACATCCAAATACGGTGCAATGAGTAAATAACGTTCTGGTTCAATTGTTAAGTTCGAGTTAATTTGAGTACGTACCCCACGTGCATGTGCGTATTTTAATAGGGGGAGTACATAATTTTGCACGGATTTCTTCGACATCATCGGTTCGCCACCCGTAATGCTAAGCGTTTTTAAGTGGGGAATTTCATCCAGTCGTTTTGTAATTAACTCCATTGGCAGTGCTTCCGGGTCTTTGTTTTGTAATGTATAGCCGACAGCACAATGGGCGCAGCGCATATTGCAAAGAGTTGTTGTTGTAAATTCAATATTTGATAGGGTCATGTGCCCATGTTGTTCGACATCTAAATACGCTTCCCATGGATCAAAGTGGGGCGTAATGGTTTGTAAGGTCGTCATAATTCGTACATCTTCCTTTCTAGCATTCTATTGTCTCATATTCACTACTATTTTCAAATATGAAATTATTGAAAGAGCTTTTTTTCGTTTAAAAGATGCATTTTAATCTATCTTCGGAAATAATGTTCATATAAGAAAACGCTAAATATTTCTATGAGGTTATGAGTAATACGTTTAACTGTATTGGCTAAATATTATAATGTTTACATGATTGCAACGAGCAGTGGGGAAATGAATTTACAGTATCAATCCATCCTTTAAGTGAAGTACAAGAAGCGGTCCTAAAAAAGCTGCTTGCTTTAAATGATGCAAAGAAAAGACTGAGTGTATAGTTTACTATTTTTCCAAAAAAACGTTATGATAAAGAAAGCAAGGCGGTAAGACCGTAACAAAGAAAGTAGGAAAACGTTTTGAATAAGTATGAGATACTATTGTTTGATGTAGATGATACATTATTAGATTTTGATTTAGCTGAAAACGCAGCACTAGACCGTTTGTTTGCACAAGAAAATATTGCTACTACACCGGCAATGATTGCCCGTTATAAAGAAATTAATGAGTCTTTGTGGCGTGCCTTTGAACGAGGCGAAGTAACAAAAAATACATTACATAATACTCGTTTCTCCATTGCGCTAAAGGAATTTGGTATAGAGGTAGACGGAGAATATTTTGAAGCGGGTTTCCAAAAGTACTTGCAGGAAGCGCATCATTATGTTGATGGTGCCTATGAGCTGATTGCACAGCTTGCGGGTAGTTACGATTTATATGTCGTTTCGAATGGTAAGACGAAGACGCAAAATAAACGATTAGCTGATGCAGATTTAGCCAAATACTTTAAAGGGATTTTTATTTCGGAGCAAACAGGCTATCAGAAACCGATGCCGGCTTTTTTCGATTATGTTTTTGAGCGCATCGAGGGATTAGATAAAGACAAGACCATGATTGTTGGTGATTCGCTAACATCGGATGTCAAAGGTGGTTTGCTAGCAGGAATTGATACGTGTTGGTTTAACATTCGCAATATTAACAATGCAACGGATATTCAACCTCATTATGAAATTAAAAAATTGCACGAGTTGCATTTGTTATTAAGTCAATAATAAAATGAAGGAACTTCGCTCAACTATTAGCAGTTATAATAGTGAGCGAAGTTTTTATTACTTAAAAATGACAGTTGGTAGGAGTATGTGCTAAAAATACTATATTTTTACACATTTAAATCTATTATGATAGTAATAGAAAAAAAGAGGGAGGACCAATATGAAAGGAATTTTTCAAAAAACAATGTTAATAACACTGTTGGGGGCGTCTATAGCTTGCCCGATGCAAGCATCTGCCTATGACGAACCGACGAATTACGTACATATGAAAACGGAAAATATGACAGTATATTCCGCTTATGGTGCGACCATTTCTGCAACTGAAAAAAATGGAGTTTATAGCATTAAGGCGAATATCGTCAATAATCGTCAACCACTTGAGGTTGTCATTTTTAAAAATGGTCAAACTGGCGTGCTACAACAAGTGTTTAAAAAAGGAATTACAGAGCCTGTTGCTTATCGCGATGAAGGGGATCGTGTTGTTGCAACCATTCATAATAATGCAGAGCTGAAATTTGTGCAACCTGAACAACTTTATTTCCGTGATCTAACAAGAGCAACAGGTAGTAGCTATATCCAAACTTTGGCGGAGCGCGGTATTATTCGAGGGCGCACACCTGATTATTTTGGTGTGAACGATGCTTTAACACGTGCACAGTTTAGTGCCTTGCTCGTTCGTGCATTTAGCTTCCAGCAGATGCCAACAAAACAGTTTACAGATATAGACCAAAAAAAATCGTGGTACGTAGGTCATGTAGGTGCCTTGCACTCGTTAGGTATTATAAATGGCAAATCGCCAACTATTTTTGATCCGAATGGCAAAATTACACGACAGCAGGCAATTTTAATGCTCGGACGTACATTGGATGCTGTTGATTTTGTCCATGAAGATGAACCGACATTACCTTATGAAGATAGTCGTGCATTCCAAGGAGAGCTACTGCGTCACACGCAAACACTCTATGCGATTGGCGCACTAGACGAAAGTGCAATGTTGCGTCCAAACGACTATATAACTCGAAGTCAATTTGCGAAAATGCTAGCAGTAACTTTACAAGTTGCAGGCAGATTATAATTGTCAGAATTGTTTGCGTGCCTGTCACGCCCTTCACACCTTTTCATCCTTAATTGGAAGAAAAGGTGTTTTTTATTGTATAAGTACTTTACAAAAAGTTAAGAATCAATTAGAATTGCAAATTGTAATGATAATAGTAATCATTACTGTTTACGAAAGGGGAACAAATCATGAAAAAATTGTCTAGTTTCCTACTTATCTTCGCATTGAGTATAGTAGCTGCATGCGGAAATTTAGAGGATAAAAAACAAAGCACAAGTAGCAACCCAAAAAGTGTACTGACCATGTCTTGGGTCAAAGATATTGGTCAAGTTAATCCACATATGTATGCTCCAAATGAACTGTTTGCACAAGCCATGCTATATGATCCATTAGTAAGCTATGGAGAAGATGGAAAAATACAACCAGCGCTCGCAACCTCATGGGAAGTGGCTACAAATGGTAAAAGTTATACTTTTACATTACGTGATGATGTAATGTATTCAGATGGTTCGAAGCTAACTGCAGAGAATGTAAAAAGAAATATTGATACCGTTGTCGAAAATAGTGCTGCACATAGCTGGCTAGAAGTTGTTGCGGTTATTGACAACGTGGAAATAGTGGATGAACAACAAGTTAAAATCAATTTAAAAGAACCTTATTATCCATTTTTGCAAGAATTATCATTGATTCGTCCACTGCGTATGTTAGCGGATAGTGGTTTCCCAGCGAGTGGCACGACAAAGGATGGGATAGCAAAGCCGATTGGTTCAGGCCCGTGGATTTTAACTGACTATCAGCAAGATAGCTTTGCAGAGTTTACCCGAAACGAAAATTATTGGGGAGAAAAACCGAAGTTAAAAAAAGTAATCGTCAAAATTATTCCTGATGCACAAGCGCGGATGATGGCGCTAGAAAAAGGGGATATTGATTTAATTTTTGGTAGCGGGCAACTTGCACCTGCGGAATATCAAGCGTTACAAAAAACAGGAAAATATCAAACGATGATTTCGGAGCCATCTTCCACCAGAATTTTATCATTTAATACTACATATGGGGTGACGCAGGATAAAAATGTAAGACTTGCATTGCAACATGCCTTTGACCGACAAACAATGATTGATTATGTATTAAACGGCCTAGAGCAAGAAGCCTATACATTATTTGCACCAGGTTTCCCATTTAGTGATATAAAGCTAGAACATTATACTTACAACATCGAGAAAGCGACACAACTGCTAGAGGATGCAGGCTGGGCGTTAGAAAGCGGTGCTACATTCCGCACAAAAAATGGGCAAACATTAACGTTAGTAATACCGTATAACAGCGGTGACCAAGTGCATAAGACCATTTTCGAATATTTACAAAGTGCATGGCGTGAAATAGGCGTAGAAGTGCAGTTGATTGGAGAGGAAGATCAGCTTTTCAAAATGCGTAGTAAAACAGGTCAATACAACATAATCATGAATGATACATGGGGAGTACCCTATGATCCACATATGTATATACGCACAATGATAGGTGACAAGCAAATCGGTTATTACGCGCAAAAAGGATTGGCCGTGTCAGAGCAACTAACAGCGAATATAGCGAAAGTAATTCGTTCAACAGATGAAGGACAACGGCGAGCATTGTATGAGTCCATCTTTCAAACTATTCATGAGGAAGCCATTTTCATGCCGTTATCGTACCGTACCAATTATTTAGTTGCGAATAATGCGTTAGCAAACTTGTCATTCTCAATGCAACAGTATGAAGTCCCTCTAAAAAATTTTGAGGTGAAGTAAGCAAATGGGGTCATTTTTAGCGAAGAGATTGGGTAGCATGTTATTGGCGTTTTTTGGTATGACCATCATAGCATTTGGATTAATTCGTGTTATTCCAGTAGATCCGGTGGAAGCCTATTTTACAATGAATCAAATTCCAATATCAGAAGAAGCACTTGCATCTATGCGTGAGGAAGAGGGCTATAATCGCCCCTTGCTCGTGCAATATAGTACTTGGTTGGTAGATGCTATGACGTTGGATTTTGGTGAATCGTTTGTATCGAAAAAGTCAGTAACAGCTGAACTTTTGCAACGTTTTCATGTGACGCTGACACTTGCAGCAACCGCCTTTATTATGATTGTTACGGTTAGTTTTACGGTTGGTATTTGGTCTGCTACAAAGCGTGGTGGGTTTATTGATTGGCTTAGTCGTTCGTTTATTTTTACACTCGCATCTATGCCGAGCTTCTGGCTTGCTTTTGTTTTTGTCTATATCGTGGCATTAAAATGGGGATTGCTTCCACTAATGGGGTGGGGGAGTTTTGCACATGTCATTTTGCCTGCTGGAACGCTTGCACTCGGTTTTATTCCTTACTACATTCGGCTTATTCGATCCAGCATGCTGGAAGAAGTCAATAAACCACATGTAGTCTTTGCAAGAGCCCGCGGTGTGAAAGAGTCGGTCATTATACGGAGGCATATTGTGAAAGGGATTTTACCACAGCTTGTTACTTCGCTTGCGATGACATGTGGTGGATTGCTTGGGGGAGCGGCTATTATTGAAATTGTTTTTACAATATCAGGAGTCGGGCGATTTGTTGTAGAGTCGATGTTTGCTAGAGATTATTTTGTGCTACAAGGCTTTATCGTCATTATTGGTGGGCTATACATCGTCTTTAATTTTCTTGCAGATATATTGTGTGCACTTGTTGATCCAAGGGTAAGGTTAAAAGGAGACGGAGCATAATGAAAAAGAAAATAGCGCTTATAAGTAGTAGTGTGCTTGTGTTATTGCTGATTGTCATGGCATTATTTGCACCGTGGCTTGCCCCAAATGATCCTTATGCGACTAATATGGCATTGAAATTACAAGGCTTTTCTACTGACTATCCATTAGGTACCGATTATTTAGGGCGCTGTGTGTTATCGCGTTTATTATACGGGGCACGTTTATCTCTTTTTATCGCGTTGAGTGTACTTGTCGTAACATTGTTTATTAGCATGTTTGTCGGGCTGCTTGCTGGTTATGTTGGAGGTATTCTCGATTTAGTGTTAATGCGCCTTTGCGACATTTTTCTAGCGATTCCTGATTTCGTATTTGCACTTGTCATTGTTGGAGCGCTTGGTGGCGGTATACGGAATATGTTTATCGCCATTGTGCTTGTGTCATGGGTGGGCTTTGCACGGATTATTCGCAACATGGTGCGGTCATTAAAAGAGAGTACATATGTGCAGTATGCGCGTACAATAGGAGTTCCAAAATGGAAAATTATGATAAGACATATTGTACCTTTTGTATTTCCACAAATTTTTTTATTGAAATTAATTGGTCTTGGCTCAACGATTTTACTGATTTCTGAGTTGTCATTTTTAGGTTTAGGGGTATCAGCACCGATGGCAGAATGGGGCATGATGATTAGCGATAGTAAAACGTATTTGATGAGTCATCCGATGCTCATGTTTCTACCAGGTATTATGATTTCATTAACTGTTCTGATTTTGAATTGGTTTGGCGATGCACTTCGAGAGGCAATGGATCCAAAAGCCATATAGGAGGGAGGTCGTGACATGTTAGAAATACAACAACTTTCTATTTGGATACAAACCGAGAATGGGGAAAAGCAAGTCGTAAGAGATGCTAGCATGATGATTCCTGCTGGTCAAACAGTCGGTATAGTTGGAGAGAGTGGCAGTGGTAAAACCATGTTGTGTCATGCCGTTATGCAACTGTTTCGGGATTCTAGACGCTATAATGGTGATATTTTATTTGAAGGACGTTCATTATTAGCCATGGACGAGCAAGAAATGCGACAGCTTCGAGGTAATGATATTGCACTTATTATGCAAAATCCGATTGCTATGTTTAATCCGATGGTCACAGTTGGCGATCATTTCGTTGAAACGATGCAAGCACATACCTCTGTAAAAAAACAACAGGCACTAAAAATAGCCGCACAACAACTTGCGCGCTTTCAATTGCCAGATGCATCAATTTTGAAAAAATATCCACATGAATTAAGTGGTGGAATGCTCCAACGCATTATGATTGCCCTTGCAGCGAGTCTTAGCCCGAAGCTGTTATTAGCCGATGAACCAACGACAGCTCTGGATACGATGACACAACTTGAGATTTTAGAGGAATTAGCATTATATCAACAACAAACAAATACAAGTATGCTAATTGTCTCACATGATTTAGGTGTGATTGCCAAAATGGCGGATATCATCGTCGTCATGCGCCGAGGGCAAATTATTGAATATGGTCCTACTGACTGTATTTTAATGAAGCCTGTTCATTCCTATACACAAGCACTATTAGCTGCGAAAGATAATAAATACTCGCTCGAACAGTTAGTGGATGCATGGGTGGGAGAAGTAAGCGGTGAATTATATGAACATAGGCAAGGTCACTGGGTAAGACAGGAGGAAACCTCATGTTAATGATACAACATGTTTCAAAATGCTATCAGCAAAAAGGTTGGTTTCGTATAAAAGAAAGGATACAGGCAGTAAAAAATGTTACATTAACACTTCGACAGGGTGTATGCTTAGCTATCGTCGGTGAAAGTGGTAGCGGGAAAACAACGCTTGGAAAGCTTGTATTAGGGATAGAACAACCAGATTGTGGCGCGATCCTATTTGATAACTTGAATGTGTGTACGACAGTGAAAGCAACAAAGAAACTGTTACAAAAAAATATACAAGTGGTTTTTCAAGATTGCCAAAGTGCGGTCAATCCGAAAATGAAAATAAAGGACATTATTGCGGAGCCAATGGAACTTCACCTATCACTATCGAAGGCAGAAAGAGTAAAGAAAATCGAACAGTTACTTGTACAAGTTGGATTAGCCTCAAGTGATGCTTATAAATATCCGCATCAATTAAGTGGGGGACAATTACAGCGTGTGACGATAGCAAGAGCCATTGCAACCGAGCCTAAGTTAATTGTCCTTGATGAATCTATCAATAGCCTAGATTTACTTGTGCAGATAAGTATATTAAAACTACTGAAACAGTTACAGCGGGAAAAAGGGTTTAGTTACTTCTTCATTACACATGACCTACATGCAGTACAGTTATTTGCTGATGAAGTAGCTGTGATGGATAAAGGGGAAATTGTCGAATATGTAAGCGATATAACACAAATTCACAACATGACCCATCCAGTAAGTGGGCGACTATTAGCAGCAAGATTACCAATTACTTGTAAGCGTTCTTCTCAACCGCAAGGATTTGATCGAGAGGAGCATGTTTCATGAGGTATCGTCCATTATCGGGCCGCATGCTCCAAATGTATGGACTCGCTATGTTTTTCTTTACGGCAAACGCAGTATTAACGGTTATTTTTCCTATTCAGGCTGCAGCGGGAGGCTTTAAAGAAAGTCAAATTGGTGTCATGATGGCGATGTATATGCTTGTTTGTATGTTTTTACGTCCATTTGCTGGGCAGATGATAGCACAACATAGTCCATATGCAATTATGAAATGGCTATTACTAGCCCACGCGATAGCATTACTTATTTATGTCGTATTTGGCATTGATAGTCTCTATATTGTGCGGATACTACAAGGCGTCATCACAGCCTTTTTCTCGATGGCCATGCAACTTGGCATAGCAGATGTGTTACAAGATGAAGATCGTGGGCAGGGGATGTCGATGTATTCCTTATCCACCGTAATACCTGCAATTTACGGACCGGCATTAGCACTGTTACTATGGAGCCAGTTTGAACTGGACTATTTACTAGCATTGATTGTCTTTTTAGCAATTGCACCGCTGTTTTGCTTTATCCGTTCGCCTTTACCGAAAACAAAAGCAGCAAAACAACGGATTTCACTTAACGATATGCTAGATGCTTTAAAGCGTACGAAACAGCATAAAGGGCTAATGGTATCAGCCATTGTCATGATGATAGGCGCTGCAGTTTTTGGGGCTATTTCCACTTTTGTACCACTTTATATGTTAACTGAAGGTATTGCCAATCCAGCGCTGTATTTATTTTTACAGGCGATTGTTGTTGTCGGAAGCCGTTTTTTATTCCGCCAATCTATCCCTTCTGATGGTAAATGGCATCCAATGTTTATCTCTTTAGTATTAATCAGCTCAATGCTCGGTACGACATTCCTTGCCATGTTACCCATGCTTGGTTCATTCGTTTATATGTCTGCAATCTTTAATGGCTTAGCAGCAGCAATGCTCTATCCAACGGTTACTACATATATGTCCTTTGCTGTACCAAAGGAAGCTCGCTACACATTGCTAGGGCTCTATTTAGCTACATATGATTTAGGTTTCGGAGCAGGAAGCTTTTTCATGGGCTTCGTTGTGCAATTCACTTCCTATGCCATAATGTTTATGACGTGCACATTGATGGCAGGAATTGCACTAATAATTGTTGTGATTAAACGTGAAATGACAGGAAAGTACGAGCATCAAATCGTGACAAAGAGCTAATGAGTGCTTCTAGCGGATAGAAGGAAAAAATAGCTTACAGATGACAAAATTTTGAGAAGTAGAAAAGAATAGTTAATCGTAAGGAAGGTATAAAAATCAACATATCGGGCAAAACCTTTTATGAGACTAGTTTTCGCGAAAGGGGAAAATGCTAATGAGTACCATTTTAAATGCTACAACCCGTCATAAAGGACAACGTTCAACACTAACAAAACTAAGACAAAGTGGTTCTATTCCAGGCGTTGTTTACGGTTATGAAATGGAGCCGACGTCGATTTCACTTGACGCAAGAATGTTTGCGAAAGTATTAAGTGAAATCGGTAGTAAAAGTGTCTTTCAATTAAATGTGGAAGGTAAGAAAATAAATGCCGTGTTAAATGAAGTCCAGCGCTGTGCATTAAAAGGGCATGTGAAGCATGTTGACTTTAAATCAATCAATATGTCAGAGGAGCTAGAAGTCGATATTTCTGTTTCCGTTGTAGGGGAAGCAATAGGTGTAAAAGATGGCGGTTTCCTGTTACAACCAAATCGTGATATACGTATTAAAGTGCAACCATCGGAAATACCAGAAACGATAGAAATCGATGTAACCAATGTTGCTATTGGCACTTCGCTGTATGTGGGCGATATTCGTCAAAACTTCCATTTTGAAATTCTCAATGAAGATGACTATACATTAGTGACTATTACACCACCACCAGCAGAAAATGAGCAAGAGGAAACAATAGATGGTACACCTGAGGTAATAGAAGCAACGGGACAAAATACAGCTGAGCCGAGGGAATAAAAAGTGTCGTATCCATGCTAGCAAAAAGGAGCCGTAAAAGGCTCCTTTTTATAATTTGTATGATTTTAAATAATCGCGCTCTTCACACCAGTCCATTTAGTAAATAATTTCTCGTTATAGGTTAATGCTACTTGTACAATCGGGCCTAAACCAAAAGCCATTAGGACTGTTCCTACACCAATAGGGCCTCCGAGGAAAAAGCCGACAATCGCTACTGTTACTTCCATCAAAGTACGAGCACGCGTGACACTCCAGCCAAGCTTATGAACCATCAGAAGCATTAATGTATCTCGTGGGCCAATTCCTAAATTGGCTACCATATACATACCACAGCCCCAGCCAAGTAATAGCAATCCAGTGAGGTAGGCAAATAATTGCATCCAAAAACCCTCAATATCAGGAAGCCAGAAGTTGAAGATATCAATAAAAATACCAGCTAAAAACATATCTACAAATGTACCTGGCAAAGGAAACTTCTTCGTCACTAACATATCGAAAGCTAAAATGGCTAAGCCAATGAGGATGGACCAAGTGCCAATCGTTAGTCCAAACGTTTTGGCTAAACCTATATGTAAAACATCCCATGAACCAACACCAAAAAATTGCCCTTTAATCGTTAACGTGACGCCAAATGATAATACGATAATGCCAACAATGAAAAACAGACATCTTGTAAAAAAAGCTTGTTTCATTTTGAATACCCTCATTCTAATAAATTCATGTTGTCCAACAAAATATTATAGCAATAGTTTTGAAAAAACCTCGAAAATAGTCATTTCATATTTTTCAAAAAATGCGGGTTTAGCTTATGAATGGAGGGGTAAAATAACAATATGAAAGGATGGGATGAAATGACTTCGGTACGTGATGAAATTTTAGAAGTATTAAATCGAGAAAAAATAGGAACGATGGCAACCGTTGAAAATGGCAAGCCTTATTCACGTTATATGACATTCCAAAATGAAGACTTCGTGTTGTATACCGTAACAAATAAGCATTCGGAAAAAATCGAGGAGCTATTGAAAAATCCGTATACACATATTTTATATGGCTACGACAATGGTGGATTTGGCGATGCCTTTGTTGAGATAGAAGGGAAGTTAACGGAAATTCAAGAGGAAGGTTTGAAAAATAAATTAGCGGAATTTTTCACAGGAATTTTCATTGGCAATAAAGATGAAATGGTAACACTTAAAATTGAACCCATTCGTATGCGATTGATGAACAAAAAAGGTGAGCCACCAAAAGAGTTAGAATTTACAAACGACCATTGAAAGATGGTCGTTTTTTATACCGCAAAGTACTGTTGCCTACCATAGTGCGCTCCTATAGGAGTCGTCGCCTCCGTTCCACTCAAGGATTTTACCGCTAACGGCTTCAAGCGTAAGAACTAGGTTATAATGTTGAGGTAATTATCCTATTGAAGCCATTGTGAAAGTAAATGTAAGGTGAAACAATCTTCATGACTTGAATCTCCTTCATTATTCATGCATGATAGGTCATAAATGAAAAGGGAGTGTGCTCAATATGGTAGAAAAACTACAGCAACTAACAAAAAACATAATCGCATCACAGGGGAAACTAGAGGCGGATTTTATTTTGCGCAATGCCCTTGTTGCCGATGTTTTTACATTATCTTGGAAAAGGGCCGATGTTGTGGTGAAAAATGGGCAAATTATCGCCCTCGATACCCAAAATCGTTTTACTGCTAATAATGAGGAAGATGCTGCGGGTCATTATGTAATTCCTGGGTTAATTGATGGGCATATACATATTGAATCTTCTATGCTTACACCAGCTGAATTTAGTCGTGTCCTTGTTCCTCATGGTGTTACGACAGTCATCACAGATCCGCATGAGATTGCTAATGTCGCAGGTGCAGAAGGTATTCAGTTTATGCTAGATGATGCTAAAAAAGCTGAAATGGATATTTTCGTTATGTTACCGTCAAGTGTGCCTGGCACTCATTTTGAACATGCAGGTGCAACTTTGACAGCAAAAGATTTAGCACCATTTATGACCAATGACCATGTTCGTGGTCTGGCAGAGGTGATGGATTTTCCTGCTGTGTTAAACGGCGAAGCCAGTATGCTTGAAAAAATCTTGTTAGCCCAACAAGCAAATCTAGTTGTAGATGGCCATTGTGCAGGCTTAACAAGCGCGCAAATTACAGGCTACCGTGTGGCAGGTATTCATACCGACCATGAATGTGTGACAGCAGAAGAGGCGTTAAACCGTATAGAGCAAGGTATGTACGTATTAATTCGTGAAGGCTCCGCTGCAAAAAATTTACGTGACTTATTACCAGCAGTAAATACAGTAAATGCCCGTCGATTCGGTTTTTGCACCGATGACAAGTATGTCGATGAATTAATGGATGAAGGTAGCATTAACTTTGACGTAAAAATGGCCATTGCAGAAGGGATGGAACCATTGCAAGCCATTCAATTAGCGACCATTAATGTAGCAGAGTGCTATCGATTATACGATCGGGGTGTTTTAGCACCGGGCTATAAAGCAGACTTTATAGTAGTAGAAGATATAAAGGAAATGCGTGCAAAAGCGGTCTGGAAAGATGGGATCAAAGTCGCTGAAAATGGTGAAATGTTAACAGCTCGTGCGCAACTAAAAGTGCCAGCCCATATTCATCAATCTGTCCATTTGCCAGCCATGACAACTGATATGCTTGCCATTCCGTTTACAAAGGGCACGACAGCTAATGTTATGGAAATTGTCCCCAACCAACTGATTACGAATCATTTGGTCGTAGAGGTACCTGTCACAGATGGTGTGTTTGTACCATCTGTAGAGCAGGATTTACTAAAGCTTGCTGTTATTGAGCGTCATCATCAATTGCATACGACAGGGCTAGGTATCGTGAAAGGTTTCGGTTTGCAAAAAGGAGCAGTTGCAACAACAGTAGCCCATGACTCACACAATGCGTTAGTCATTGGAACGAATGATGCAGATATGGTAATGGCACTTAATCGTATTCAAGAAATTCAAGGTGGCTTTGTTATTGTGGCAGACGGTCAAATTTTAGCAGAAATGCCGCTAACGATAGGTGGGTTAATGACGGATGTAACGGCAGCTGAAGCTAAAAGCCAATTAGCAAGTTTACACAATGCACTCCATGAGCTTAATCCTCATTTAGATTTCCATTTTCTTTTAACGTTTTCGTTTGTAGCACTACCTGTTATTCCAGCCTTAAAGTTAACGGATACAGGTTTATTTGATGTGACAACGTTTCAACATATTTCAGTAGAGGCATAGCCTTAAAAAACGACCTGAAAGCATCATGCATTCAGGTCGTTTGTTTATTTGGAGGTCATGCGGGCTTGAAGCTGTTTATTTAACAATGTTGCCTGTGTCAGAGCTAACGCATCAAGTGCTATATCACCAGGTTTATTGGCCTTACCGATAATGTATGATGAAAAAGGCATATTTAAAAAGTTAAAAATATAGTGGAATTGTTGAATCATTGGTAAGCCTTTTATTCGTGGATCATCGCCACCAACAGCAAGTACAATCGCTTCTATTGTCTGAAGCTGTTCTTTCAACTGTGGAAAACGCTCATCACGAATGGCATGACTTAGACGGTCAATCACATTTTTCATAATGCCAGACATGCTATACCAATAAATCGGTGTGGCAAATAGAACGATATCACTTGTCAGTAAAGCTTGAATAATTTGGTCGTAATCATCCTCTACATACTGAAAGCCTTGTGCATCATGGCGTAAATCATGAATGGGTACAATATTCAAGTCCTTTAAATATAACTTTTCATGGGAGATCCCTTCTAATACATAGTTGGCAAGCTCCTCACTATTGCTGTGTTGTCTTGAGCTACCATACAAAGCGGTAATGCGCATATTATTCCTCCTTAAATCAAATTAAGCATAGTGTATGCTACTTCTACCTATCGTATTTTCATGGGACGTTAGTGTTCCGCCTTTGTTTATTGCTTTTTTAATGTGCCTGAAAAGTTCGTTCCTTCATCATGTGCAAATCGGCAATCTACTTCAATAATTTTAAGTGCATTTTTAAGTTGTTCAAATTCAAGCACACAGCGGTTGCCATTGTCGGATTTGTTCATAATAGCCTTTGTGCTAGACGTGATGGTAGCTGTACCTTCTACACTACCAGACTGTTGTCCATCGCTTGCTGTCAAAGAAATGTTGAAGCTCTTGCTTGTAGCATTTGAAATAATAGCATCACGGCGATTAAAATCAGTCGCTCCTTTGCCCCATTTATAATAATAGGTATACGTTCCTTCCCATGCACTGTTAGATGTTGCTACTTGTTGCATCGATTTATCGAGTTGCTTTTGCCCATTAAGCGCTCGTCCATTTAATGAAACGTTACTTTGGTTTTCGTGAATGTTTTGTGCATCATCAGAAATCGTATAAAAATTCCTTGAATCCATGCGGTGAAGCAATGTCACAACTTGCGCGCGCGTCATATGGTTTGCAACGCCAAAAAACTTTTGTAAATCACGATTTTCATACTTGGGGTTTTGTCCAGTGGAAATATAGGAATCGAGTAAAAATTGAATGGATTCATTAAGACCGCGTTTGCCCTCTGCAAGGTGGGTGATTGCTTGTGCAACAACACCGCGTTTTATTGCTGTTGCTCGAATATTGTTATGAAAATACCCGTTGAGTGGTACACCGTAACTAGCTAGGCGATTATAATACTCATCTGCCCAGTTCCCAGCAGTAGTCTGCTTTTTTAACTCATCATATGGGGACTCTAGTTCGTAATAATTAGCAAGTAACTTTGCAAATTGTTGCTCCGTAATGGTTGCATTAGGCTTGAAGGTACCGTCCGCATAGCCATCGATAATGTCATATTCTTCTGCCCACAAAACCGCCTCGTAAGCAAAATGGTCTTCCGTTACATCTGAAAAACCGGCTGCCTCCACTTTGTAGTTCCCAGCAACGATAAGTAATGAAAGCAATAATATACACACTAATTGTTTCATTATCATACTTCCTTTCTAGCTGTAATTATATTTAGTTTGCAGGATATAGATGGAAACTGCAAATGTTTCTATCAAATAATTCAAGATCACGTCAATTTTACTAGTGACCATGATGGGCTACATTGTACGAACGATATAACGGAAGATATCAGCAATTTTCAACTATAGCCTTTACACCGTTACAACTGGATAGGCACCTTTAATTTTTATAAAACGATGCACAGAAATATGATGGGCGCATAAAAAATGTGTGCAAGAAAAAAATTTTTTAAAAGAAATTTTTATAAAACAGTTGAAATTTCTTTTCATTAAGCATATATTTTTCCTAAGGGAAACAAAATATCGTAAACGAAAGAAGAGTGACTGTATGAAAGAGTTAGATGATTTGAAACTAACAATTCTTCCGCTAGGCATACTAGTGTTTTTGACGATGTTATGGAAAATGACCCAATCAGTTGGTGTAGCGATTTCAATCATTATATTTTGGATGGGCTGGAAACAGCTTATGAAAAAATTCATGATAAATAATTAATACGCCATGCAAAGCGGCGTGATTAAAAAAAAGATGAAATACACATCTGTCCAAACGGAAAATAGAGAAATGTTTACGCAAGTTGCTGCGAAAGCGTCTCTCGAAAATTATAAAAAGTATAAGGAGGGAAACCGTTTCGTCAAAACAAGCAACATTATAAAACAACTCATAGTAATACGTTTACTTCCATGTAATTAAACGAATAACCGCATCATCATCTTCAGCAGGAAACGACTAAGAGTGGGGAAATTAGCCATTGATTAAAGTAGCAGTTGAACAAGAGGCTGATAAAAATAGACATCTTTTTCAAGGCATTGGGCAACAGAAGCTGTGTGAAATTCAAAAGACAATAGCAATTAAATGCACACAATATTTTTTGATAGAAACAGTTAAGTGTTATCCTTCTTTAGAAATTTGCAGTGGCAAGCTCATAAAAAAGCATTCACAATGGAAAGAATCTATCAATGTGATGGGGGAAGCTTGGACTCATATCGGCTTCCCAATAAGCTTTACCGTTAGTCGATTAATCGCACATTATACGGTTAAAATGTAGGATTCGTTGCACCACAATGCTAAAAAAGAAAGTAGCTTCGGCAAAATCAGGCACGATGGTGCAAGAAGTAAACGACGCTATAGCGTTTTATAAGGTTTTGACGACGGTAATGGTAATGAAACGTTTTTTAGGTGTAATGGTTTTAATGATGTTACTTTTCGGTTGCAGCGCAGAAAATAGCGCAACGGAAAAAAAAGAAGGAGTCGTTGTTGCAACAACGGGGCATATTGCCGATGTGATTAAAGAAATTGGCGGTGACCATTTAACTGTTTCGGCATTGATGGGGCCTGGTGTAGATCCACATTTATATAAAGCAACACAGAGCGATTTATCGAAGTTAGAAAACGCCGAAGTTATTTTTTATAACGGTCTACAATTAGAAGGACAAATGCTCGATATCTTTGATCAAATGTCCAAAGATAAAACTGTGCTAGCTGTTGGGGATAAGTTGGATAAAGCAAAGCTACTTGATAGTGAAGATGAAGGGCTTCTACATGATCCGCATATTTGGTTTAACATTGACTTATGGAAACAAGTTGTGGACGCTGTAACGAAAACGCTTGTAGCAGAATATCCAGCGTTTAAAGATGACTTTAAAGCAAATGAAACAACGTATTTGAAAAAATTAGATGAGCTACAAGCGTACGCTAAAAAGCGCATTAGTGAAATACCAGATAAGCAACGAATATTAGTAACAGCACATGATGCGTTCAACTATTTCGGAGAGAGCCAAGGATTTGAAGTTCGCGGCTTACAGGGGCTAAGTACAGAAGCTGAATATGGTGTGAAAGACGTTCAAGAAATGGTGGACTTTTTAGTAGATAACAAAATCAAAGCGATTTTTGTAGAGTCAAGTGTTTCCGATAAAGCGATGAAAGCTGTTATTGAAGGGGCAAAACAAAAAGGGCATGAAGTTGCCATAGGTGGCGAATTATTCTCAGATGCCATGGGCGCTGAAGGAACAGAAGAAGGCACATACGTTGGGATGTATCAACATAACATCGACACCATTGTCGATGCACTAAAGTAGGTGAAAAAATGAATGCATTAACAGTAGAAAATTTATCGGTTGCTTATGATAAGAAAACCGTTTTAGAAAATGCCAACGTCACAGTGCCTAGCGGTCGGCTTACAGCCATTATTGGACCAAATGGAGCGGGAAAATCGACGTTCTTAAAAGCGATATTAAATCAATTACCAAACAAGGTAGGAAAAGTAGAGATACTAGGAAAGCTATTCGATCCAAAAAGTTTAGTCGTGGGATACGTCCCACAGCGCAATGCCGTTGATTGGGATTTCCCAACGAATGCACTAGATATTGTGCTAATGGGAAGATACGGACATACGGGATTGTTTAAAAGACCATCTAAACAAGATAAGCTTTTAGCAAAGCAAGCTTTGGAAAGTGTAGGCATGCAAGATTTTGCACAGCGTTCCATTGGTCAATTATCAGGAGGTCAACAGCAACGTGTATTTTTAGCACGGGCTTTAGCACAAAATGCTACTATCTATTTCTTAGATGAGCCATTTGCTGGTGTTGATGCCGCTACTGAAAAAACAATTATTGATATTTTAAAAAGCTTAAAGGCACAAGGAAAAAGTATTTTTGTCGTACATCATGATTTACAAACAGTAAAAGAATATTTTGACTACACAATTTTATTAAATAAAACGATTTTAGCATCCGGTGCAACGGAAGATGTTTTTACACCAGAACAATTACAAAAAACATACGGTGGCAAACTATTCATGATGCAAGACATGGTAGGAGCGAACAGCCTATGTTAACTGGAAACTTGCTTTGGGTATTAATGGGTACGATGTTGCTTGGGATTGCGGCTGGAATAACAGGTACTTTTTCCTTTCTTCAAAAACAAAGTTTAGTAGGTGATGCTGCAGCACATGCAGCATTACCTGGCATTGCCTTAGCATTTTTATTAACAGGGCAAAAAGATTTACCTATATTAATGCTTGGGGCAGGTATAACATCAGCTTTGTCTGTCTACTGTATCCAATGGATTGTTTCATTTTCGAAAATGAAAGCAGATGCTGCTATTGGTTTAGTGCTAACGGTATTTTTCGGGGTAGGCGTTGTATTTTTAACGGTTGTCAATCATAGCCCGTTAGGAAATCAGAGTGGCCTTAACAATTTTATTTTTGGTAAGGCGGCAACGATGACAAAAGCGGATTTAACATGGCTGTTTTTAAGTGCAACAATTATTATAATAGTTAGTTTGTTATTTTATAAGGAATGGAAACTATTAATCTTTGATCCCGTGTATGCAAAAGGGATTGGCTTACCGATTGAAGCGTTAAAGGCGACGTTAACCGTTTTGATTGTGATGACAATTGTAACGGGCATTCAATCAGTCGGTGTTATATTAATGTCAGCGCTTTTAATCATTCCTGCCGTAAGTGCTAAATTATGGACGAGGAAGCTAAGTTCAATGCTTGTAGTTAGTGCAGTAATAGGTGGTGTGTCAGGGATTGTTGGAACCTTTATTAGTTCTACGCGTACAGGCTTATCAACAGGACCTTTAATTGTTTTAGTAGCTGCTGCCATTTTCTTTTTATCTTATTTATTTAGTCCAGCAGGGCAAATGTATAAGTACTTTAGAAAAAAACAGTTTCGAAAGCAAGGTGAAGTAGGATGATTGAATTATGGGTCATTATCACGGGTCTTTTGGTAGGTATTACATGTGGGATGGCTGGTGTCTTTTTAATATTACGTAAAATGTCGATGATTGCAGATGCTATTAGCCATACGGTGCTGTTTGGGATTGTGATGGCATTTATCATTACGCAAACATTAAATGGATTTTGGATGCTATTAGGTGCAGCGGTTGCTGGCATTTTAACGGCATACTTAGTGCAGTTATTACATTCTTCGGGTATACAGCAAGATGCTGCAATTGGTGTTGTCTTTACGACGTTATTTGCCGCAGGTGTTCTGCTAATTACATTGTTTGCTAGCCATGTGCATTTAGATGTTGAGCATATCTTAATGGGTGAAATTGCATTTGTTCCTTGGGATAAATGGACGTTCTTTGCAATCACAATGCCCAAAGCTATCTGGATACTATTGCTTGTATTAATGATTAATATAGGGTTCCTATTATTATTCTTTAAGGAAATGAAGCTTGCAACCTTTGATAGCGTTTATGCAGCGTCCATTGGTGTACCAATACTTTTCTTACATTATGGTTTTATGACGTCCATTTCTTTTACAACTGTTGCAGCATTTGATAGTGTCGGGGCAATTTTAGTAGTAGCGATGTTAATTGGACCTGCTGCCACAGCCAATTTAATTAGTAAATCAATTAAACAGATGTTCCTATTCAGTATGTTATATGGAGGGGCAGCGGCGATTCTTGGTTATTATTTGGCTAAATTTTGGGACACGTCCATTGCAGGTATGATGGCTACGGCGGTCGGCTTATTATTTATTGTTACATTATGCGCTCAAAAATTCGTCGACTATAAACGAAAAACGCTAGTTAGTAAATTAGAAGGAGTTTAAAGTGCAAGTTATTGATAAAAGTAATGTTTGACCTCAAATTTTAACTTATGTTAAGGGATATGCACTTTAATTAGTAAAATCAATGAAGAAGAGATGGGGCTTTTAAAAACCCATCTCTTTATTTTGTTATATAGTGTAGTAAAACATCGGTATGCTAGCAAGTCCGCTAATTATTATTAAAAATGCACATTTCATCCTTTAGCATGATTTTCCCTTTCTATAAAAATAGTATACTTTTGTCAATAATCATTAGGGGAGATACTATGATAAAAGGATTATATGAAGCACATTTACCTGTTAGCGATTTACAACAATCCATTATATTTTATGAAAAGCTAGGGCTTGAATTAGCTTATGTGCAACAGCAACTCGCTTTTTTCTGGATTGTCAAAGGACAAAGTTGGATAGGTTTGTGGGAATGTAAGGAAGCGCAACTAGATTACCATCCGTCTATCCGACACCTTGCTTTTAAAATAGACGAAGATGATGTAGGACGAGTAAAACAATGGTTACAATCCATTGGCATTGAAATACGAACAGCATTTGGCTTTACGCCCTCACAACAGCCGCTCGTCTTACCCAATTATCCACATGCCCATGCGGCAATCTATTTTGCCGATCCAGATGGCAATTCTATTGAGCTAATTACACCATTAAGATTGGATGTTGCTGAAGAATTTCCAATGATGTCTTTAGCAACATGGTACAAAAGGGATAAATAGCAAAAGTGATACATCAATCAAGAATAAAGGAGTTTGCACGCGTCGATAAAATACCAGATTTGTAAAATTATATGTACGAATATTTATAATTTTGTTACGATGGATGTTATAAAAATTTAATATTGGGCAACGAGGGGAGACAGCATGTGGGGAAAACGTAATGTTTGGATTATTTTATTAGGTGAATTTGTAGTAGGTCTTGGCTTATGGGCTGGAATTATTGGCAACTTAGCATTTATGCAAAAAGTCGTGCCGTCAGATTTCCATAAATCATTAATTATTTCAATTGGTATATTAGCTGGTCTTGTTGTCGCACCACTCGCAGGAAGGTTGATTGACCAATCAAAGAAAAAAACAGTTATTCAGTTTGCGAGTATAGGTCGTATTCTAAGTGTGTTCTTTATGTTTATAGCACTGTATACCAACTCTGTAATATGGATGATATTATTTTTAATCACGTTGCAAATTGCAGCAGCATTTTATATGCCTGCTTTACAGTCTATTATACCATTAGTTGTCAAAGATAAAGATTTAATGACTTTGAATGCTTGGCAAATGAATGCTCGAACGATTTCTAGAATTGTCGGAACTGCCGCAGCGGGCTTAATGTTAAGCTATTTTGAGTTGAAATGGTTATACATTGTTTCACTTATTGTGTATATTATCATGTATGTTATGACAAATAGTTTAAAGCTTGATGAAACGGTAAATGTATCTGTCAATGACAAGGAAAAAGGTAGATTTAAGGACGTATACCCGATGCTAAAGGAGCATCCAGTCGTGTTAATGACACTCGTATTAATGTTAATTCCGACATTATTTTTGGGCTCTTTTAATCTAGTCATTATGAAAATCACCGAAATGCATGCGTCCACGACTATTTCGGGATTATTATATACAGTTGAAGGAATTGGCTTTATGTTAGGGGCTGCGGGGCTCAAATATATTGCTGAGCGCGTCAAAATAGGGACATTATTATTCGGACTTGCATTGATTATTGGCATAATGGAGCTAATGCTATTGCTAGCGGATAGCACGTTCTTTGCTTTATTAACATTCGGATTATTTGGTTTTTCTGTCGGGTGCTTTTTCCCAACAACAATGGTGATTTTTCAAAAACAAGTACCGAAAGAGTACCACGGGCGATTCTTTTCCTTCCGCAATATGATTGATTCGGTTGTGTTCCAAATTGTTCTGTTGTCAACAGGTATGATGCTTGATGTAATCGGCTTAAGTGGAATGGGTATTGTTTTTGGTATAATTAGTTTAAGTTTAACTGTAACTTTTTTCCTTTTCTCGAAGAAAAGAAAGGTGATTTTACACGCACATTAAGTGTTACAATGACAAGTTATTTCTATCTACAGGTCAATCTGTATGTGGAAATAGCTTTTTTTGTTTTTTATGTGGCAAAATTCAGTTTCCTATCATTTTCATGTCCTACTATTAATGATGGAAGGAGTGAAAGAAATGAAAAACAAAAAAATAAGTGTAGCAGCTAGTTTATTGGTAGTAGGTTTATTAACGAATGGTATGCAGGCAAAAGCAGATGATGACGATTATAATCACGATGGTTATGAAAAACATGAAAAGTATGAAAAATACGACGACCATGATGACGACTATGATCATAATGATGACTATGATTATGAGTATGAAGATGATTATGACGACGATGATGATCAATACCAAAATTATGATACAACGAACGTTGTGAATGAAAAAGGGAAATGGAATATATGGACAAGATCCGTTGTTGTCGATAAAGAAGTGCTACCTTTTACGGATTCAAAACAAGTTGTATTAAAAGTGACAGGCATAAATAAAGAGGTAAACTTGTTTGCAATGCCAAAAGACGGAGAAATATTTGTACCTGGCAAAACAGTGGCAAAGTTATTAGGTGCAACAGCGACGTATTACAAAACAAGTGAAATATTGGTTATTCAAAACGCCAATCATGAACTTATTTATCGCGCAGGGAAAAATGTTGCTTACGACAATTATGTAAAAACACCATTACCTGCACATGCTTTTTATTTAAATAATGAGCTTTATTTACCGATTAGTGCCATAACAAATGGCTTAGGCTTTATCGCCGAATGGCAAGAGGAAAATCAACAGTTTGTTTGTCAACCATTAAATTAGGTAGGAGCGTGGAGAACGATGAAAGATCCAAAAAAAGCAAAATGGTTATTAGGCGCATCGGGTGTACTCATTTCTGCTGCATTACTATCACAATTTAATGACACATCGCAAGCTGAAACAACTGATGCTCAATTTTCTAAAATAGAAGAGAAGGCCATGACAAAGAAAGAGAAAGAGCTCGTCCAGCTTGATTGGACAAATTTTGAAATAACAAAACAAACAGCAGTCAAAAGTGAGCGCAAAACGAAAAGAACTTGATAGGGATGATGACAGTGGATACATTGACATTACAAGTAATGAATACGGAATTTTATCTAGCTATAGCAAAGAGTAATAAAACGAATTGGCAAGAAAAAGCTGAAAAGTGGCTTCGTTACGTAGCGCAAGAGTGGTCGAGGTTTGGCACGAACAATGAACTTTGGCAATTGAATAATCTGGAAATCGGGCAAACATTACAATTAAGTGATGATCTCTACGATTGTTTAGTGCAGGCCAATGACTATTATCTTCGTACAAATGGTTTATTTTCACCGTATTTAAAATTACAACTTGAACAACATGGCTACAATCAATCTTTTCCGTTTACCACAATTGAAAAGGAGGCAATGTACAACCAACCTATCATAGCAGGTAATCCTTTTCAGTTTTTAAGCAATCAACAAGTTATGAAAATAGCACAGCAAGAAATTGATTTAGGGGGTTTCGCAAAAGGCTATGCTATTGAAAAATTAGCGCAATGGCTTGAGGCGGAAATAGCTCCTGAATACGGCCTAATAGATGGGGGTGGGGATATGAAAATGTGGTCGTCAGGTGAAAAAATATGGACGATTGGTGTTGCCGATCCCTATGATGTGGACAAAGAAATAAGCGCTATAAAAATGGCTTCGGGCGCTATTGCTACCTCTAATCGAATTTATAGAAGTTGGACCCAAGGAGAAAACAGTAAGCATCATTTATTAAATGGTCAAACAGGAAACGTTGCGATCACGGATGTAATACAAGCAACGGTCGTAACATCATCATTATGTGATGCAGAAGTTGGAGCAAAACTTTGCTTTTTAGTGGATGACACCAAACAGCAACAATGGCTTGAAGCAATATGCGACCGCAGTGCACGTTTTATTGTAAAAGAAAATCAAGCAGGTTACTGGGCAATGACGGGGGAGAAAATATGTTAACAAGTACATGGGAATGGATACGGTTATTAGGGTTTTTAGCATATTTTTATTTTACAGTGTCTATTGTATTTGGTTTGTTAAGAAAATCGACGTTTGTCAAATCACATAAAAATTTAATTTACCAAGTTCATCAAAATGCGGGGTGGTTAGGTCTAATAACCGTTGTTGCGCATATGTTCGTGCTCATCATTGATAACTACGAGCCCTATGCATTAGTGGAAGTGCTACTCCCTTTTTCATCTCATTATCAACCGATTGCCTCTGGACTTGGGATAATTGCTTTTTACTTATTTTTACTAGTACTATTAACATCAGATTTATGGTTGAAAACGATGAATCGCTCAATATGGAAATCGATCCACTTTCTCGTATTGCCAGCTTGGCTCCTATCTCTTTTACATGGCATACTTATTGGGAGTGATACAGACAACATATATATCCTGCTGTTCTATTTTACGTCCGCAGGTTGTGTTCTCTCAATATTGATAGCAAGAATGGTCAGCCAAGGAAGGAAGACAAAAGACAAAACAGTTCCACAAGCATTAAGGAGCTCAAAATAAAAGCATCAGCTTATTTCTTGAGAGGAAATAAGCTGATGCTGTTGCTTTTTAAGCCAATTTAAGAAATGTTATTGAACAGGAAATTCAATATAAAACGTTGAACCTTTTCCTACAGTACTCGTAACATAAATTTTTCCTCCATGCTGTTCCACAATCGCTTGTGCAATGGCAAGACCTAACCCTGTCCCATTGCGTTGGCGGGAAGTGTCACTGCGGTAAAAGCGTTCAAACACCATGGCAAGTTCCTGCTCTGGTATACCGATACCACTATCTGCTAGAGCGATCGTGATAAGGTTCGCTTGTTTTGAAAGTGTCAATGTAATCTGACCTTGCTTTGTATAGGCAATAGCATTATCTAATAGGATATAAAGCAGTTCTTGTATTTTTGTTGCATCGCCAAGTAGTTCAATGTTTTCTTCTATTTGTGTGCAAAATTGAATGGATTCGGGCATAATTTTCTGAAATTTAGTACTGATTTTTTCAAGCATAGTAGATAGCTGTAATACTTCTTGATGAGCTAAGCCCTGCTGTTGATCGTGGCGCGCTAAAAATAATAGTTTATCAAGCAGTGCTTTCATTAATTGGGCCTCATCTTTTAAATCTGTAATTAACTCTTTGCCAAAAGGAGTTAAATGCTTTGCTTCCTCAAGTTCTAAAATATCGAGTGAACTATAAAAAATACTAAGTGGTGTGCGCAATTCATGAGAGGCATCCGAAACAAACTTTTTTTGTTTATCAAATGACCATTGAATAGGAACCATCGCTTTGCCAGCCATGTAGTAGCTCAGTAATCCGATTAAAATCGTTGAAATACACGCTAATAGTAGCAGTAACTCACTTGCTTTTTGAAAAAAGTGATGTTGTGTTGTTACAGATTTCCCAATCAGTATATAACCGACTACTTTTTCATGATAGCTAATCGGTTTTTTGAGTACAAGAAAATGCTGTTCTTTCCATTCGAAACGACGTACGACATCGTGAACTTGACGGTCTGGCGAAAAGGCTTTTTCTACTTGTGTTTTAAGTCCTCTAACAGATTCATCCCCATGGATAAATTGATGATCGTTTGTATAGATATAATAAAAATAATTCCGATTTGGATCATAGCTCACGGTTTTTTTGTTGTCATTTGCATATTCAAAATAATCATGTTCCTGTTTTATATAAAATGCTTCTAATTCTTGTATTTGTTGATTTTCCATCAATTTAACAAGAGCAAAATAAAGAACAATAATAAACAGCGAAAACAATAAAAAATAGAGTGTGGCATACAAATAAGATAATTTTTTTCTGGTTTTATGAAACATGAGATTCCCTCAATTTATAGCCAATGCCCCGCACATTTTGAATGCGTGATTTGACTTGCCCATCATCAATTTTTTTTCGAACAAGCTTTACTAAAGCATCTAATGAATTGTTGGATACATCATAATCATAGCCCCAAATATAAATGCATATTTGTTCTCTCGTTAGAACACGACCTTTATTTAAAAATAAATATTCAAGTAGTAAAAATTCATTTTTAGTTAATTCTACTTCGGTATTATTAAGTAAAAAAGTCCGCGCATCGACTTGTAAGGTTAAATTATCTACTCTGACAACTTGCTCAATCACTTTATTTTTTCTACGCAGTAATGCCCGAACCCTTGCTAACAGTTCCTCCATCTTAAAGGGTTTTACTAAATAATCGTCAGCGCCACTATCAAGTCCTGTAATGATATCTTCTGTATCGTCCTTGGCAGTTAGCATTAAAATACTGCCATTAAAGCCACTTTGTCGTAACTGCTGACAAACAGCAATACCACTTAGCTGAGGCATCATCCAATCTAAAATCACTAAATCGTACTGTTCAGAAAATGTATTGTTCAGGGCATCTTGTCCATTATCGACAGATGCTACATGGTGGAATTCTTTTTTTAAAATATGAACAATATTTTTACGTAGTCGACTATCATCTTCTGCCAGTAATATTTTCATTTTAGTTCCCTCCTGTTTCCATATTCAAATTATTATACTATGCTAAAATGAAGGCAAACTGAAAAAATAGTACATCATCCTGTTTTTTTTACATTTACTATCTTTAGTGTGAACCACCAAGTTATCATTTAGTAAATTAAATCAATAGAAATCGCTATCGCATAATGACTAAAAGTTAGTTCTATAGTACATACCTCCATTATAAAGGGGAGTACTACAATGTATACTAACGGAAGTTTGCATAACTGCCACGACATAGCTTATTGAAATTAAATGGATAGGATTTTTCGTATACAATAGTAGTGAAAGAGGGGGGAGTAAAGGATGGATAGTTATTATGCTGTTATTTTCACATCACAACGGACGGATAACGACAACGAAGGATATGCCAAAATGGCGGATGCCATTGAAGCATTAGCAAAACAGCAGTCAGGTTTTCTTCGTGTGGCAAGTACAAGAAATGCCGAGGGGCAGGGGATTACTGTATCGTATTGGGAATCGTTAGAGGCGATTCAACAGTGGAAAAACAATGCACAACATGTTGTAGCACAACAATTAGGTAAAGAAAAATGGTACAGTCATTATCATGTAGAAATATGCCAAGTTATGCGTGCCTATTCTTTTTAAGATATTAGCATTTAGTCTTCAACGATAGCACAAATAAAAAATCCGCTGAGCCTGCAAAAGGCTCCACACGGATTTTTTTGCTTTTAATAACGATAAGCCATGTTCCATTATTACGAGTATCGAGTTACTGTAATATCATGTTCACCAAACGCTTTATAGGCACGATGGTCAATAGCTCCAGCAACCGTTTCAAACGGTATAGCTCGACGAATGCCAGCAGTAACAAACTTTTTAGCTTGCATAACAGCCTCTTCAACACTTAGATCTTGTGCTAATCCAGCAGTAATCGCTGCAGAATATGAACAACCCGCACCATTTGTATGAATAGTATCAATACGTGGGGCTTCCAATATTACCATGCGTACGCCATCATATAATACATCCGTTGCGGGACCATCGAGACGACCACCTTTTACGAGTACAAATTGCGTGCCAAGCTTATGTAAATCACGGGCAGCATCCTGTAAATCAGTTGCAGATGTAAGTTTCTTACCATCGAGCAAATATTCTGCTTCAGGCATATTAGGGGTCATAATTGTTGCATGTGGTAATAGTTTATCCTTTAAAGAAGACATGGCACCTTCTTCCATTAATGCAGTTCCTACTTTACCGAACATAACAGGGTCAATTACGACATGTTTGACCTGAACAGTAGAGAGCCAGTCTGACACAAGCTCAATGATATCTTTGGTGAATAGCATCCCTGTTTTTAAAGCATCGATGCCAATTTGCGTCGCAATTGTATGGAGCTGTGCCTCAATAACGTCTAACGATTGCGTAAAAACGCCTTGATTAGTTCGAGGATGTGTTGCTACAAAGGCCGTAATGGCAGAAGTGCCGTACACGCCTAGTTCTTGGAAAGTTTTTAAATCTGCTTGAATACCAGCTCCGCCACGTGCGGCAGAACCAGCGATTGTCAGTGTTTTTTTCATATTTAGTGTACTCCTCATCTTATACGTTAAAGCTAGGTGACGATGTCTTAATCATATTTCTATATTACTTTATTGTAATAATAATTGTCGTTATTTTGAAATAGCCAGAAAGCAGAGTTTTTATAATGTCAGTTTAAACATGAGGCTGCAAATTAAAACATGTATGCCAACGGTCATTAGGAAGAACATACATGTTTTAATGTCGCTATGCAATCAAAGGGGTTACGTTAATTTTTGTAGATGGCGTTTCACAGGAATATTGCCAAGTTTACGCCAGATGGTTTCAACTGGACCTTGTTTATATTTACGTAACCATAAAGTAGAAAATCCAATCATAAACAACGTAATGCCTAGCCAAGATGCGTGGATTAATGGTTGGCTATAATGGTTGGAAAGGCCGAGTCCCCAATTATAGAACAAAAAGGATGCGATGATATTTTGCGCGATATAGCATGTAAGTGCCATTTTGCCAACATTACTAATATAATGTTGGGCTTTAACGAATTTTTGATGGCGGGCGATTAAAAAGACAAGCCCGAGATAACCCAGTGATAAAACAGGGGCAAAAACATAGCGGTCTAAAACGACAAATTGAGTACTAAAAAACGATAGAGCATTTAATGGGATACCAATACCTAATCCAATCCATAGTAGGCGATTTTGCAGTCGAATGCCATGTTCATCCATTTTCAATAAACCTTTTCTGACAAGGAAGACGCCAAGTAAAAATAAGAAAACATTCATTGGTAAAATCATAATCGCTTCTGAGCGTAAAACCCAAAAATGTTCTAGCCGGTACACAACTTGCTCCCACCATGAAAACCCAGATATCTCAAGCAATTGATTCTCCTGACGAACTAGTGCTGCTTGTTCAGCGATACTACTACGATTTTCACTTAGATTGGCATATGGATTGTTTGGAAACAATGTTCGTGCAAGTTGAGTCGTCATAATTTTGTCCATAAGAAAACCTTCTACGACTTGGTGAAAAAGGTGGATACTAGCTGCAACAAACATACAAATTTTCATGACTCGCTCTGAGCGTTGAATAATAAATGCAACGAGGATACCTGTTAGGGAATAACTCATTAATACATCAAATTCAAAAACAAATATAAAATGAAGAACCCCATCTAAAAAAAGCAATATCATAGACCATAGGTACAGTTTAAACCAAGGGAGCCCTCTATTTTGGAAACTAGCATATTTCAATTGCATGCCAATGCCGAACATAATCGTTAATAAGCCAAGAAATTTCCCGTTCGTCAAATAATCTGAAAACTTAGATATATATGAGCCAATCCTTGAAATATCAGTTTCATCTAAATCGACTGAATAGCCGGATGACCCAAAAATCCAAATATTCGTTCCCAGTGTACCAATTATGGCTAATCCTCTCGCAACATCTAGTAATTTTATTCTTTCCATCAAAACACCTCACAAAAATGTTTATATAGAACGAAATGATAACGATTTTCATTTAGTTCTCATAAGTAATAAACGCCAAGATGGAAGAAAGGTTTCGTGAAAATAAGCATTTTTCTATGTTGAAGTAGCATAAATAAGATTTTTTATATAAAATGTTTGGGGATTTAGGCTTTCAGAAGAGACTCTTCTTTAGAACGCGCAAACAAAGTTAATGTTTATTTTCTTACCGCGCCGAAGCATATAACAGTGTTTAAATGGAAAAAGTGTTAGATGATTTGCTGTCAATCTAACACTTTCTTTGTTTTGTCCAACGTTTTTAAAACATTTGTGGTAATAACTCATCTATAAAGTGTCGATTTTTACGTAACCAAATTTTTAAAATGATACGATGCGTTAAAAGCTGATGTCTTTTGTTGGGCCTGTTTTTTGCTTCTAGTAAACTCTCGAGTAATATGCATGTTTCGCTAGCGTAATTATTAGGTTCTACTAGTACATCAAGCTTATAATCTATTAAGTGCGCTGCTTGCACCTTTGCGAGTAATTTGGCAAATAGAGTCGTCATTTCTTGGTAAGCTTCATCAAGTTCTAAGTCAATTAATGTATATAATGTATGTTCAATTTCAGCCTCTAAAGCTTGAAGCTGCTCGATTGTTGGTTGTGTCAAAAAATCACCTCTAATGTTTTAAGGACGCCCTGCATAAGGGAAAGCCCTAGTGCTGCAAAGAGCAATCCGACAATTACTGTACTACAAACATAACGGAACGCTAGATGCCATTGTTTCTTTTCGATTAGTTGCAATGTTTCAAACCCAAATGTTGAAAACGTTGTATAAGCACCTAAAAAGCCAATTCCTAAGAAATGCCATAGCGCATCACTTAGATGTGCACCAACTAACAAACCGAGTACAAAGGAACCTGTTATGTTGATGACAAAGGTAGCCCAAGGATATGTACTAACAATCCATTTACCTAAGTAAAACCTTGCTAATGCACCTAAAAATCCGCCTATTCCAACTAATATCATTGCATCCGCCTCCTTGCAAGTAGAGCACCTAGCCAAGCGCATACTAGACCACCGAACACACTCATCAAACAATAGGCGAGTGCTTGTCCCCATTTACTATTTTCCAACAGTAAAAGTGTCTCTACAGAAAAGGTCGAGAAGGTAGTAAAGGCTCCTAAAAAGCCTGTACCAATGCCGAGTACAAGGGGCGTGCGGTTAGTAAAGGTGGTGAAAAGGAAGGCTAAACAAAAACAGCCAACTAAATTAATGCAAAGTGTTGAAAATGGAAAGACCGCCGTATTTGCAGCTAGCATACTAATATAATAGCGGGAAATAGCGCCTAAACATCCTCCTAAGCCAATTGCAACAAATATTTTCAATGTCAAAGACTCCTTTATTTTTTAGACCGAGTATACATAATAAGATTCACCGCATGCCTTTATATTGTATCAAGCACAAAAGCAGGATGGTAGTTTTTTAAAGTTTGTTATAATAAAAGCTATTTTCTTGCGAATAAAGCAATTCACTACTTTAAAGCGTTAATTATTTCCTGTAATATATAAAAAATAACAGTTTGAATGTTGACAATTATTTCAATTATATGATAATCTTCAATAACACTATAACAAACCAAACAAAGGAGGGCATGACAATGATGATTTTATCCGTACGATACAAAAGCACAGCTGCATACATTGTCCATGTCTAACATTGTTATTTTTTATGCAATGAAAGGTATGGGTACACCTTACCTTTTATAAGAGACGCATGCTCTTTTCAGGGGATGCGTCTTTTTTATTGCAAAAAAAGGTGATAGTGAACAGAAAAAGGAGTGTATGTGTATGCAAAACATCACAAGGAAATTAATTTTCAATAAGGAATTGCTAGATAGTGGGTAGCGAAGATGTAAAGCATTTAGGAAAGAAGGTATTGATGGATGTTTGATGTATTAAGTAAACTAAGTTGGTTTTTCAAGCAATATTGGAAGCAATATACAATAGCGATTGTTCTCTTAATCATTGCGAGTGGATTAGAGGTTATTCCACCGTATTTACTAGGGTCTATTATTGATATTTTAACTGCAGGCACAATGACAACAGCTATTTTAACGAAATATTTGTTGATTTTTGTAGCTATTATAGTTGGTGGTTATGTCTTGAATTTTGTATGGCAATTTCGATTATTTGAAGGTGCCATTAATTTAGAGAAAATGTTACGTCGCAATTTAATGCAACATTTTTTACGTATGACACCGACATTTTATGAAAAAAATCGCACAGGTGATTTAATGGCACGAGCTACCAATGATTTAAACGCCGTGTCGCTAACTGCGGGCTTTGGAATCATGACACTGATAGACTCGACGATATATATGGGCTGTATTATTTTTGCAATGGGTTATATGATTTCGTGGAAGTTAACGTTTTTTGCCATGTTGCCAGTGCCTATTATGGCTATTCTTATTCAGTATTTAGGGAAAATTGTGCATGAACGATATATGAAAGCGCAGGACGCCTTTGGGGAATTAAACGATAGTGTCCTTGAGTCAGTAGCAGGCGTTCGAGTTGTACGGGCGTATGTACAAGAAAAAAAGGACGAAGCAAACTTTGCGGCAATGAGTGAGGTCGTTTATGAAAAAAATATGCATACGGCAAAAATCAACGCTTTATTTGGACCTATTACGAAAGTAGGGACAGGGATTAGTTATGTTGTGGCACTTGGCTACGGTGCGCATTTAGTATCGACTGAGGCGATGTCGTTAGGGCAACTTGTAACATTTACTGTCTATTTAGGATTAGCGGTTTGGCCAATTTTTGCGATTGGGGAACTTATTAATGTGATGCAGCAAGGAAATGCCTCATTAGACCGTGTACAGGAAACATTACGCTATGAAGCGGATGTACAAAATAGTGCAACACCGCAAGCTGTAGCAACACCAAATGCTATCGGGTTCAACGATTTATCTTTCCAGTATCCAATGAGCCATGTGAAAAACTTGGAGCGTATTTCATTGTCGCTAAAAAAAGGGCAAACACTTGGCATTGTTGGAAAGACAGGTGCAGGGAAAACAACCTTCTTACGACAGCTGCTACGTGAGTATCCAATTGGAGAAGGTCAGTTGTCCATTGATGGCATTGATATTACAGCTCAAACAAAAGAGCAGTTACTCGATTGGATCGGCTATGTGCCGCAGGATCATGTATTATTCTCCCGTACAATTCGAGAAAATATTTTATTTGGAAAAGAAGATGCTACAGAAGAAGAGCTGAAACAAGCGATCCATGCAGCATATTTTGAAAAAGATTTAGCCCATCTCCCAATGGGGCTTGAAACACTTGTTGGAGAAAAAGGGGTATCACTTTCTGGAGGTCAAAAGCAACGTGTATCAATTGCGCGGGCACTTATTAAAGACCCTGAAATTTTAATCCTTGATGATTCACTTTCAGCTGTAGACGCTAAAACGGAAGCTAAAATCATCGAAAATATTCAGCGTGAACGACAGGATCGAACGACGATTATTACAACCCATCGATTATCAGGAATTCAACATGCCGATATGATTATTGTGCTTGATGAAGGACAAATAGTAGAACAGGGAACACATGAACAGCTCCTTTCACAACAAGGCTGGTATAAAGAACAATTCGACCGTCAGCAGCTAGAAGGGGGTGCCTCATGAGTACGAGTCAACGCTTAACACGTTATGCAATGTATTTTAAAAAACCAATATTTTTAGGGTTATTTTTCTTAACAATTGCTGTTTTTACCGAACTTGTAGGACCGTTTATTGCAAAACACATCATTGATAATTATATGACGATCGGTCAAATAGAGATTAAACCGATTACGTGGTTGTTACTATTGTATTTAATTTTGGCGATTGTTACAGCCGTTTTACGTTACTTTATGTATATTTATTTACAAATGGGCGCAAATCGTGTTGTTCAAAAATTACGTAAAGATGTTTTTGAGCATATCCAAACGTTACCAATCCAATATTTTGATAACTTACCAGCAGGGAAAATTGTTGCGCGTGTAACCAATGATACCGAGGCAGTACGCAATTTATATGTACAGGTACTATCAAATTTTGTGACAAGTTTAATTTCAATAATCGGTGTTTATGTAGCACTATTTATTTTAAATTGGCAAATGGCATTATTGGCTTTAGTCATGGTGCCGGTTATTTATGTATGGATGATTTTATATCGTAAATTTGCTTCGAAATACAATGATGTTATTCGCACAAAGATTGCCGATATCAATGCAATGATTAATGAATCCATTCAAGGTATGACAATTATTCAAGCATTCCGACGTGAGCAACAAATGACGAAGGAATTTGATGATATGAATAATGAACACTATGCCTATGAACGTAAACTATTAGTGCTCGATTCAGCAACTTCATTTAACTTAGTGAATACGTTAAGGCTTTTAATGTTTACGATTTTTATTTTCTATTTTGGGACCCAATCGATGACGACAACGCAAATAATTTCAGCAGGGACTTTATATGCTTTTGTCGATTACTTAACAAAACTCTTCAATCCAATCACCAATATTGTAAATCAATTTTCGCAGCTTGAACGCTCGCTGATTGCAGGGAAGCGCGTGTTTGAGGTGTTAGATATAGATGGAGAGCCCGTATCTGAAGTAAGTCTACCAAGGTATAAAGGAAATGTAGTGTTTGAGGATGTTTCCTTTGCCTACAAAAACGATGACTATGTTTTGAAAAACTTATCATTTGAAGCACATCAAGGAGAAACAATTGCACTTGTAGGTCATACGGGCTCTGGAAAAAGTTCGATTATGAATTTATTATTCCGCTTCTATGACCCATCTAAAGGCAAGATTTCGATTGATGGTATTGATATCACAACGGTTGCTCGTCAATCTATGCGTGAGCATATGGGGATTGTTTTACAGGACCCTTATTTATTTACCGGAACGATTGCGTCCAATGTGAGCTTAAATAATCCGAAAATCTCTCGACAAAAAGTGGAAGATTCTTTAAGAGCCGTTGGAGGAGATCGCGTGCTTGCAAACTTGCCAAATGGCTATGATGAACCAGTGATTGAAAAGGGAAGTACATTATCTTCTGGTCAGCGACAATTAATTTCTTTTGCACGTGCATTAGCCTTTGATCCAGCCATTTTAATCTTAGATGAAGCAACTTCAAATATTGACACTGAGACAGAAGAAATTATTCAACATGCAATGGATGTACTGAAAAAAGGGCGCACAACATTCATTATTGCCCACCGTCTGTCAACAATCAAAAATGCGGATCGAATACTTGTCTTAGATCGTGGAAATATTGTGGAGCGTGGTACCCACGATGAGCTATTAGCACATGGTGGAATTTATGAAAAAATGTATCAAATGCAAGCGAACTCTTTGCAGTAATAAGCGCCATTCCTAAATGCGTGGCATATTTTGTATAAAATATAGAACCCCACTTTGTTGAATGGGGTTCTACAAATCGAAAGGCATCAAGAAGTTCGCTCTTGATGCCTTTGCTTTATCTTGTGTAGAGTAAAAACGCCCTCTATAGTTAATAAGTACTTTTCACATTTTGTAAGACATTGACAAAGAATAATAAAATAGAAAGTGCAACGGCAATTCCACCGCCAGATACGAACAGTTCAAATAACCAATGAGGCACATCTAAGTAAACCATCATCATCCCAACTAACAGAAACGGTAAACCGATATTGTAAAGCCAAAACTGTGCCTTGGCGAGCCCTGTTTCTGCAGCATCCTTAAAATGACAATAAACGAGCCCTATGAATCCCGTAGTTAGCCAACCAACGACACCAATATGTGCATGTGTCGTCTTCCATTGAAGTTGAATTGCATAATGCATAAACAGTCCAAAAGCGATTGTAAGTATTAAATAGAAGATCGATATTTTAATCCATTTTGCGCCCATCGAAACCAACTCCTATTTTGAAAGCGATTTTAGCTAGCTACTACAGTCTATTCATGTCGGAAAAAAAGATGTCTGTCCACTTCGAAGAAGTTAGAATAGTTGTTGAATTGAAAAAATAAGCGCTTTTACTTAAAATAAAAAATAATTAGAGAATATTTTGCCAAATGGAGGATCTATGAAAAAGAAAATTATTATACTGATGATGCTTTTAACCATGTGTTGTTACCCATTGCTATTTGTTGAACAAGCACAAGCAAATGAGCAAACGATGACGAATAAAATCAATACAATCATCGCTAAAAACTGGAAAAACAATGAATATAGTATTACGGTGCGAGAAATGGAAAAAGGAGACGTTCTTTATAGTAAGCATGGGGAAAAAATGATACGTCCCGCATCCACTCATAAATTGCTTGTTAGTGCTGCGGCATTAGATTTACTCGGCTCTGATTATCGTTTTGAAACGAAGGCTTATGTGGATGGTCCCATTGAAAATGGTGTATTACAAGGAAATATTTATTTACAAGGTGGGGGCGATCCAACATTATTACCTGTCCATTTAGAAACATTCGCCAATGGGCTGAAAAAGTTAGGAATCACCAAAATTACAGGTGCATTGATTGCTGATGATTCGTGGTTTGATGACGATCGATTAGCCAAAGGAATAGTCCCACAAGAAGAGGCATTCTCTTATGCATCACGTATTTCTGCTCTAACGCTCTCACCGAATGACCAATATGATGTCGGCAATGTCCATGTAAAAGTAACTGGCACTAAAATTGGACAAGCAGCCAAAATACAGCTTTTACCATATGCAAGCACAATCCCCATTGTCAACAAAACAAAAACTGTGAAAAAGGGTGAGAAATCGACCGTCAAAATCACAAGAGAATATGGAACAGATCGTATTGTTGTAACAGGCAATTTACCAGCAGGTACAGAAAAAAATACATATGTGACTGTTTATAATCCAACGATGTTTACGCTTGATGTATTACGAGAAAAATTAGTAGCAAAAGGTATTCAAAAAATGCCTCTTACCGAAGGGAAAGTACCAGAAAATGCACAGCGAGTTGGCATTACTTACTCCATGCCATTAAAGGATATTAATTTTCGATTTTTAAAGTTAAGCATTAACGGCATGGGAGAAATGCTAACTAAGCAATTGGGAAGGGAGCTTCTTGGAGAAGGAAGTTGGTCGGCAGGCATTGAAGCCATTCGCACCTATGGTATAGATAGTGGATTAAATATGGACCAATGGTACTTTGAAGATGGCTCAGGCTTAAATCATCAAAACCGCGTAAGTAGTATGCAGGAAAGCTTATTACTATTTAAAGTTCGACAAAAACCTTGGTACTTCTCGTATTTGGATGCTTTACCACATGCGGGGCGAAAAGGAAAGCTGGTTGGGGCGACATTAGAAAACCGCTTGAAAGGTTATAGTGTCTCAGCTAAAACGGGCTACATAAGTGGTACCTATGCATTAAGTGGCTATGTCAAAGGGAAAAGCGGCAAGTGGTATATTTTTAGTATTTTAACGCAAGGCAATAAAGGTTCAGCAATTGCTACGATTGATGAAATTGTCAAGCAAATTGCCATTGAAATGTAAAGGGTTTCAAAAGAGTGAGCAATCTAGTTTAATTATGAATAATTTAGTGTTAAACTATTTGATGATTAATGAAAAGGAGCTGTTTACTCATGGGCAAATTACAAGACAAGGTAGTAATTATTACTGGCGGTGCTGGCGGTATCGGTAGTGGTATGGCAAAAGCAATGGTAAAAGAAGGAGCAATCGTAACGATTGTAGATTTAAATGAAGAAACAGGGAAAGCAATGGAAAAAGAATTGCAAAAAATTTCTCCAAAATCAATGTTTTTACAGGCAAATTTAATGGATCGTGCTAATTTGCATAAAATAATCGATACAGTTGTTGAAAAATACGGTAAACTAGATGTATTAGTTAATAATGCACATGCTTCAAAACAAGCAACGATTGAAGATACAACGCAGGCTGATTTAGATTTATCATTTGATACTGGTTTCTATCCAACATTTTATTTAATGCAAGCAGCATTACCGCACTTAAAAGAAACAAAAGGGAATATTATTAACTTTGCTTCTGGTGCTGGAATTGCTGGTCATGAAACACAAGGTGCGTATGCTGCAGCAAAAGAAGCAATCCGCGGCATTTCTCGTGTAGCGGCAAATGAATGGGGACGTTTCGGTATTAATGTAAACTTAATTAGTCCAATTGCAAATTCACCAGGTGTACAAGCATGGGCAAAAGCACAACCAGAATATTACGAAGCTGTTAAAAATAAAATCCCAATGGGTCGCTTTGGTGATGTAGAAGATGACATCGGCCGTGTAGCAGTATTTTTAGCATCAGAGGATTCACAGTATATCACAGGTCAAACACTTATGGTTGACGGTGGTTCAATCATGCTTCACTAATTTTCTCGGTTATTGTTCGAGGAGGATTTTTTTGACACAGACAAGTATTTTTAAACTCATTCATATGATTGATCAGATGAATAATGCTAATATTATACGTTTTACGAAAGGTTTTCCTTATCCGTTAGGCATTTCACCGATTTTAGTTTTAAGTGAACTAAAAATGAAAGGCCCGCAAAGACAAGCAGAATTAGCGGAAACGATTGGTTATACGAAAGGTGCTATGACAAGCATTGCTGAAAAATTAGTAAAACTGGGCTTAGCAGAAAGACTATATGATGAGGCTGATAGACGTACGATTCGTTTACAGATTACGGATAAAGGTGTAGACGCATTGATAAAAGCACAAGAAGTTGGAAAAGATGTATTTATTCAGCTTTTTGAAGTATTGAATGATGAAGAGATTGCACAATATTTGTCCATTCAAGAAAAGTTAGTGCAAGGAATACACGACAGAAATAATCAATAAGCAAGTTGCGTTTTACAGTAGCTTGGAGAAATACCTTGAGCGTTATTAGTGCTCAAGGTATTTTTCTTTTTTTATAGTAAAGATTGCGTTAATGATGGTCCAAAATGTATATCAAACCGAAAGGCTTGTGCTAGAAAACGATTAAGCGTGTGAGATGGTTTTCTTGGCGTATAAATGATATGTATACATACAATATAGAAGCATAAATCTTTGAAATAAACGTAAAATCGACAAAAAAACTTTATAATTGAAGGGAAATTTGCTATTCTATACGGTACAAAAGGGATTTTTACATACATAAAGAAATGTTTTCTTACTGTAGGGAAATGATAGAAGGTAGGTTAAAAAATAACAAGATAAAACAGCAGCATTTACAAACAGGATTGCCAATTTTACATATTAACGAATATAAAGACGCATATTTAGTAAATACTAGTGTACGTCTTTTTTTCGTCCAATATGCATATAAATAGACCAGATAAACTTTTTTCCAACCTAAAACGTCAAAAAGAGGGGCAAATTTTTTAAAAAGCTAGAGAGGACTTAAGTATGGAAAAAAACATGAAACGAATGAAAGAAAAGAAAAAAAAGAGTAAGAAGAAAATATGGCTTTGGATAGTAGGTAGCCTATTAACGATTTTTTTAATCTTTATAGGTACAGCTTATTATACTATTCAGAAAACGATGAATAAAATAAATACACCTTTAGTTGAAGCGACAGACATTACTGAAGAAGCGCCAAAAACAATGAAGAAAAAAGAACCGTTTTCTGTGCTGTTACTCGGTGTTGATGAACGAAGCAACGATAGTGGCCGCTCAGACACAATGATTGTCATTACGGTCAATCCTGAAAAACAAACGATGAAAATGTTAAGCATTCCAAGAGATACACGTACCGAAATCATCGGTCATGACACAGTAGATAAAATTAACCATGCTTATGCTTTTGGAGGCGTACCAATGGCAATGGATACAGTTGAAAATTTGTTAGATATTCCACTCGATTATTATGTATTTATTAATATGGAAGGGTTTCTACAAATTATAGATACGCTTGGTGGTGTTACGATTGAAAATGATATGGATTTAACCTATGATTCATACCATTTTCCTAAGGGAGAACTATCTTTAAATGGCGATGAAGCACTTATTTTTTCACGTATACGCTACGAAGATCCACGAGGGGACTTTGGTCGCCAAATTCGTCAACGTCAAATTATTGAAGCGGTAATGAAAAAAGCTTCTACACCGTCCGTGATTTTAAAGGCTAGTGATATGCTCGATGTTGTCGGAGACAATGTCCGCATGAATTTTACAGTGAAAGATTTAATCCAGCTACAAAGTATATATAAGAAAATGGATAGTAGTATTGATCAGTTATCATTTGAAGCAGAAGGAGGGCAAATGATTGATCGAATTTGGTATTATGTACCAGATGAAACGGAGCTTCAACAAATACAAACAGAGTTAAAAACCCATTTAGAATAAGGCACGATCATTTGGCTACAATAGTTGTAAAAATATGTTTGCGAAGGGAGCGAGATGAATGAATGGGAGGACCCAGGTGCTTAGGTATACAGCATTAAATAATTGCATGCAAAGCTATGTACCTAAACGGAAAGTACAAAAAAGTCCAGTTAAATTCATGATGCAACAGCTACAACTATTATGTTTTAAAATTTTTATGTAAGACAAAAAAATCATTCAGGTAGGATGCATGCCTAGTTGAATGATTTTTTTCGTTATAAAACGTACTAGCAGTTTTTTATTTCGTTTGAAATATCTGAAAATTTGGTGTATAATTCTTTATAAGAAATAGTTGAGGGAGTGATTGTGATGATGATTGGTACAATATTGTTAGCTATCGCGTTGCCTGTTGGGATTGTATTAGCAGTTGATTTATTTAACGAGCAACATCACTCTACTACATAAAGCAACTAGTTGATGTACATAAATAGAATATATTTTCCAAGACACAAGCGACTGAGCTTATGTCTTTTTTTCATGGTATGGAAACATTTTGTGTTTTTATTCGTCAATAGACACTAGAAAATGCTATACTATTAAATAAAAAAGTATCGGGGAATGAGCATGCAAGCAGAAAAAACGAATATGAAAAAAGAAATTCTATCCTACATTAAAATTATTGTTATTACAGCAATCGTCGTCTTAGGCTGTAAGCAATTTTTATTTGCACCGATAAAAGTACAAGGTGCTTCTATGTATCCGACATATGAGGATAAGGACATCATTATTGTAAGTAAAACAAGTAAAATTGAACGCTTTGACCAAATTGTCTTTCAATCTCCAACTGAGGATGAATTATATATTAAGCGTGTGATAGGGCTTCCAGGGGATACAGTCGAAATGATCGATGATGTATTGTATGTAAATGGAAAGGCCTATAAAGAAGATTATGTCAATCGTCAAACCGATGATCCGAGTCAACTACGCATTACCGAGAATTTCACATTAGAAGGTTTAACAAATGAGAAAAAGGTGCCAGAAGGTAAATACTTTGTCATGGGTGATAACCGTTTGAAAAGTTATGATAGTCGCCATTACGGCTTAATTGCAAAAGATGCTATTTATGGAGAAGCGAAATTGACTCTTTATCCATTTAAGCATTTTCACATTGGCATTGAATAGAGACCAACGATAAAAATTCAAAAGGGGGCAGCTCATTGGAAATGGGCATGCCTCCTTATTTTCTTTATTTTGCTGATAATGCTTTACACACTTTATAAGAAGGGTAGTAAACGCAAACTGTTGAATCTTCAACAGTTTCTTTTAGTGGATCTTGTCTCTTTTCTAAGCTAGATGTTGGTTGATCGATTGAGAGCTCTTCTACTACTAATTCCGCGCCATAAAATAGCATTAAAAAATAGCATACTAATCCAAATATCCGCAAACAATCACCCCATTGCTATATTTCATGTCTATTACTATGTATGGTCGAATGATAAAAAATATAAGCAAAAAGCTAAAAAAATATATAAAAATAAATTGAGCTTATGTAAAGATGCGGGTGTTAGCAAATAGAGTGATAGAAAAATGTTGTAACGCAAAAATCCATATGCTAATATAGCTAAAGTAAAATAATGATCTGTATAACCTCAATAATATGGATTGAGGGTCTCTACCAGGAACCATAAAATCCTGACTACAAAAATTTGCTTGCATTTTGTAGTCAGGATTTTTTTATGCTGCTACAAAATGGGCGTGTAACAGAAAGGTGATTCCATGAATTGGAGAGTATTTATATTGGCAGCTACTACTTTTGCAGTTGGGTTGGTAGAGCTAATTGTGGGCGGTATATTGCCATACATCGCAGATGATTTGAACGTCACAGTTGCAACAGCAGGACAATTAATTACCATTTTTGCACTAGTATATGCTATTTCAGCACCTGTCCTTTTATCGTTAACTGCGAAAGTGGAAAGAAAGCAGCTCTATCTTATTTCATTGTTTTTATTCACATTGGGGAATGTTATGACCTATTTCAGCCCGACCTTTGCCATTGTGATGATGGCAAGAATTATCACAGCAATGAGTACAGCATTGGTTATTGTATTGTCTTTAACAATTACAACAAAAATAGTAGAGCCAAGACATCGTGCCAAAGCGTTAGGGCTTATTTTTGTCGGTGTTAGTTCGGCATTAGTCATCGGTGTACCGATGGGCATTTTTATTACAGAAGCATTCGGTTGGCGTGCTGTTTTTTTAGGGATTGCAATGTTGTCAACTGTATCCATGATTCTAATATTTATGATTTTAGAAAAAATGCCAGTTGTTGAAGTGGTGCCATTAAAAGCTCAAATCAAGTCATTAGCTAATTGGAAAATAGCGAGTGCGCATTTAACAACACTGTTTATGCTAGCAGGGCATTATATGCTGTATGCTTACTTTACGCCTTTTTTAGTAGAAGCATTTAATTTAAGCTCTTCTTGGATCAGTATTTGTTATTTAGTATTCGGTCTTGCTTCAGTAAGCGGAAATGCAATTGGTGGTTGGTTAAGTGACCAAATTGGTACGGGCAAATCGATCGTTATAATTATTGCAACATTTGCCATCGTGCTGTTCAGTATTCCGTATACGATTGTCGCTTTTCCGTTATTTTTAGTCGTGACAGTGTTGTGGGGAGCGCTTAGTTGGGCACTTACACCACCGTTACAAAATTATTTGATTCAAACAGATCCGAAAACATCGGATATTCAACAAAGCTTAAATACTGCCGCTCTACAAATAGGGATTTCAATAGGCTCAGCAGTTGGTGGGGCTATGTTTACGGTTACAGGCTCGGTCATGCATTTAGCAAGCTTCGGTGCTATTTTAGTGTTAGCTGCGTTAGGGTGTGCCATTTTTTCTTTAAAGAGAGCACCGCTTGCAAATGGCAACTTATAAAATATCCATGCATGATAAACGTAAATTATGAAATAAAGCAGGACTATGATTATTGAAAATCGAATGTAAGAGAAGAGAGGGAGGCTGGTAAATAAATGCAGGTAGATTTAACGGAATTTGAAGGATTGAATGTGAAAGTTGTCGCAACGATTGATCACACGCTTTATCGGAACGTTGGTGCCATTATTTTATATGAAGAAGATTCACACATTTTATCTGTACGAAAACTGAAACGAAAAATCGCTGATCAATATATACCAACAGACGAACTCGAAAATTTTATATTTGATTCACAAGCTGATGCTATTAAATTTACACATAAGTTAACTAGAATGAGTGCGCTGGATTATTTGTTAGTGACAAACAGAGAAAAACAGGTAAGTGAATAGCCGTTTAGGTCGTCTTGTCATGTACGGGACGACCTAAACAATTGCTTTAGTCCTCGTTTTACATTGTAGAAGGAGCAAGTAACCAACGTTTTTTGTGACTAAGTGCAATTAACTTTGCGCCGAGATTGGCATACTTCATATGAAAGACTTGATATTTTGTAGAGAGCGTATGCTCGATAGACATGTCCATCGCTTGACTGACTGAAATTAACGACGAAGCAATATTCATTGATAGGATGGCGCTAATTTCGCAATCATTTACGGCTGTCTTGCCTCGAATCTTAGCAATTTGTAAATTTCCTTGGTCAATTGATAGTGGTGGGGCAAGAACGCCATTTTCTTTTAATAGCTTCTCTAATTGCTTATTTTCCTCTTTTAAATATTGAATAAACTCCAAAATAATGACTTTTAACTCTCGATTCACTGCATGTTTGAAAAAGAGATGATTGGTTGCTATATAGCCATTATTGACCCCAAGTTGTTTCCAAATTACAAACACTTCCTTAAAACGTAGAGCGTCTATATTTCGCTTTGACATTTTCATTATGGCACGTCCTAACTCATTTTATAGTTGTTGAATGTGAGATTAGGATGGGAGTATTCGTTATTTTTTATACATTTATAGGAAAAATAGTCATTGTCAAAAATATTATGTGTGTCATCTAGCAAAACATATGTACAATTATTTGTTTTGAAGGCTTCGCCACTTTACTTCTGCATTTTCACTATTTTGCTCTTCAACTGAAGTCTCGTCACGAAGCATTCTTTATCTATCCTCATTTTTTTGTTGTTTTATTTTTAAAGCTCCTAATCGTGGTCTTTAAGGACGCATAGTTACCAATGGCTGCGTATCCATAAAAAAAGCCCATAAATACTCCAGCTAAAAAATTATGTTTATGGCTAATAAAAATAGAAATCATTAACCCTAGCGCCAGAGCGATTGCTGGGACATATTTAGGTTGAATAGGGAAAAAAACTTTAATTGCTTGTGTCAGGATCATGACAACCGGTACGGCAATCACAGCATCCCAAAAAATTTGTATGGATAATAGGAAAGCCCATTTTATATACACCTCTTTCATGCATGATGAATAATAGTTAGACTTTTTATTCTGAAATGTTTTATGCATTTTTGCAACGAAAACTAATAGACTTCATGGCATTAATACGAGTAACCATTTGGATGCATGTAGGGATAATGGTAAAGATTTAGGTTGTAAGGCGGATACAGTTGCATAAAATTTGGTGAGCTAGAGGGAGTTGGAATGGATTGGTTGCATTCTTTTGGAGGACCGATATAAGTCGTAGGAACAACAGGCGCAATCGTTTGTTTCCATACATTTTCATCTAAGCAATACGTATGCGCCATAATTGCTGTTGGTGTAAATTTCAAAATATCAGAACCTAAAATAACTTCTGGTGTAGGGGCATCAAAAATAGCGAGTATATGCGTGTTGTCTGCATTCGCGACAATATAATGCCACCACCCTTGTGGAATATTTGCTACCTGTCCAGATTTTATTGGGTAATTTTGAATTTGTTTTGTAAAAGGATTTAAAAGAGAAACGGTAGCAGCACCAGAAATACAATAAACAAGCTCTCCTGCATTTTGATGATAATGCGGTTCTACAACATTATTGGTACTTAGAAATATATCAAGCAATGACACATTTTCTAATGTATTTAATTGGGCAGTACCAAGAATGTTGATGTAGTTTTGATTATCCTTTTTAAATAGGGGGCTTGTATTTACATCAAACGTAAACTGCGTGGATGGAGATGTGTAGTCGATGGGCAAAACAATACATCCTTCCTTCATGTAAGTACATGATCGTCAATATCACAGATTATGACTATAGATGTTGGTGCTTTAAGCAAAACGCCTATGAAAGAGCTAAGTATCAAAATAAAATTAAGGGTTTTAAATTTTTATACAGTAATCAATGATTATTTTGTATTTCAATTATAACCTCCTTTTCAGAATTTACTTGAGATTTTAGATTAAACCAGATAAATAAGTTTAATACATTTACGATTATTATGATGACTATAATTGCGACTGCTACTTTTACCCAATTCATATGTACCTCACTTCCTTTTTTATTTTTTGGGCTTGGATTTATACTAGTCTATAAAAAAATTATAATATATTTCTGATAATTAATGAAGAAATAAGCTACTTTAAACGATTACATTAAAATACAGTTTCTACAATTCCTATTTTTCAGTCAGTGTCCAAGTAAAAATTTATGAATACGCATTTGTCTTCTACATAACAATACAAGTATAAACATATAAATAAAGGTAGCGAAAAAATACTAGTGTTTAACCATTAATAGAATCAAATCTAGTATTTTCACAATTCAACTACATCTTATTAAAAATTAAGGAAATCTTAAGTTTCAGCTTAAGTAAAAATTAAGATTTATTTTCTATACTATAAAAATAAGGAAATTACGAAACCATTTGAAGAATTAAAACGTATTGGTATTAATAGAACAATATTGAAGTAGGTGACGAAATGGTATATACCATTTACATAGTATTGACAAAAACAGGGACCTTATTATCGAAAGCAATAGGGATGTATACGGGAAAAGAGATGAACCATGCTTCCATCGCCTTTGACCAGGAACTTTTTGATATGTACAGCTTTGGAAGAAGACAGCTCAATAATCCTCTAAGTGGCGGTTTTTTAAGGGAAAATGCTGAAGCGGGTCTTTTTGAATGTGCGGATTGTGTGATTTACCGTTGTCGTGTTTCGTATTATCAGTATCTAGAGATGGAAAAAATTGTACACTATATGTATTGCAATCGAGATCGCTACAAATATAATTTTATTGGGCTTTTTGGTGTGATGATGCAAAAGGAAGTACGCAGAGAACGCGCTTATTTTTGTTCGCAGTTTGTGGCAACCCTTTTAAAAATCGGTGGTCTGAAGATTTATCAAAATCCAGCGTTAATGACCCCCGACTGTATTGCACAGTTACCTTATTTAGAAGAGGTTTTTGCTGGTAAACTAGCAGATTATTTACAAGATGTACGACAACCTGCAATGCTGTATGGTTAAAATCACTTTATTTAATGATGTTGTATGCCCCTATTGAATACATGCAATACATTTTTTTGGTATAATGATTGAGTAAAAAGAGGGCGGGTGATAAAGGTGCAAATCATTGTAGTTGAAGGTGTACCTTATCATTGGGTAAAACAGTTACAAGAAATTCATGCACATGTATTTGAAGGTGCACAACTTACCCTAGAAAAACTTGAAAGTAAAAAAGACCTGCTTTGTTTATTTGCCGTGGAGAAAGAGGAGATAGTAGGTTTTAAATTAGGTTATCCACATTCTGATGGCGTTTTTTATAGTTGGTTGGGCGGTGTTCACGAAAAGATGCGAGGTCAAGGCATTGCGAGTCAATTGATGCGACAGCAACATGAAAAGGTGCTAGAACTTGGCTTTAGTAAAGTTCGTACATACGGTAGAAATAAGCGCAAAACTATGCTTATCACGAATATTCACCATGGTTTTGATATTGTATCGACTTTTATTGATGATAAAGGTCGACATAAAATAGTATTTGAAAAATTATTGAATTGAGGAATGTATGATGAAAGCATATTTAGCGAATGGGTTATTTTCTTTAGGAGATCGCTTAGTAAATGAACGATTAGCAAAGGCAATTCGACAAGCGATACCAGATATTGAATTATATGTGCCACAGGAGAACGATGCGATTAATGATAAGTCATCCTATGCGGATAGTTTAGCCATTGCAGAAGCGGATTTAGCAATGCTACAAATGAGTGATGTATTAGTAGCTGTGTTAGATGGTGTAGAAATTGATTCTGGCGTAGCGGCTGAAATTGGTGCATTTTCAATGCTGAACCGCCCAATCGTTGGGGTATTTACAGACGTCCGTCAACAAGGGCGAGAAAATATGATGAAAATAGAAGCGCTTATACGTGATGGCATTGAAAATCAATTTGTTTACCGTAATTTATTTGTTATCGGTTTAATCAAGCGCAACGGTGTCATTACGACTTCTATTGACGGTGCTGTATTAGCGGTTCAGGAACTTCAACAATAAGGAGGAATGGCAATGCTTTTAACAACAACGGATGTTGTTGCAGGAAAAGAGATTGAAGAAACATTAGGTTTAGTTAAAGGCAATTCGGTCCAATCGAGAAATATTGGCCGCGATATGATGGCGGGGCTTCGCAATATTGTCGGCGGTGAAATGAAAGAATATGCAGAAATGCTCGTGCGTTCCAGAGAAATTGCTACACGAGCTATGGAAGAAGAAGCGCAGCTTTTAGGAGCTGATGCGATTGTAGCCGTTCGATTTTCCACATCATCTGTTATGGACGGAACGTCAGAGGTTTTAGTTTATGGTACAGCTGTAAAATTAAAAAGTTAACTACTATAAGAGGACTTCAACCTACTCGGATTGAAGTCCTTTAAAATGCAAAATTACTTGATAATACTTACAAAAAAGCGGTATGTCCGTCTGTGAAGAATGGAATCTAATATAATTAGTATTGCACTAATTATCCCAATTATATAGAAAATTCGTAGTTATAAGGACTAATGATGTCCATCTCGTTTTGTATAATAAGAGGGTAACTATGTAGAAAGAGTGGGATATATGGTGGATTCACAACAAAATAAAGGCTATCGTGTCATTTCAATGTTCGACAGATTGATGGATGGTCAAGGAATTAGCAAAAAGCAAGAAGCATTTACACATCAAGTTGGTGAAAAAACCATACAACGAGATTTAGATCAAATTCGAGCGTATATTGAAAAAGCTAAATTAGACTGTCATTTAGAGTATGTGCGAACAGAAAAAGTGTATAAGCTAACGAATACTGGAAAAAACGTTTTATCCAAAGAACAAGTGCTAGCGATTGTTAAAATACTCATTGAATCAAGAGCGCTTTTAAAATCAGAAATGAGCGACATTATCGATAAACTTATTTCAATCGTTGCAGCAGATAAACAAGAGTTTATTCATAATATCATTTTAAATGAGAAGCATTTATACGTTGACTTAAATCATAAAAAATCTCTTTTACATTTAATATGGGGAATTTCAGAGGCGATTCAAAAGAAAAAAATAATTAAAATTGATTATTTACGAGAGAGTGAGACAATTCCTTCACAAAAGATATTAAAACCTCTTGGTGTTATTTTCTCCGAATACTATTTCTATTTAATAGCTTATGATAGTAAGCAAGAGAAGGACCTACCGATTGTCTATCGTATTGATCGTATCCAGCATTTTCTAGAGTTAGATAAGAAATTTCAAATCCCCTACTCCGAACGTTTTCAAGAAGGTGAATTTCGTAAACGCATTCAGTTTATGGATGCAGGTGAGCTGATGCATATTAAATTTCTATTTAAGGGGCGTTCGCCACAGGCGGTCTTAGATCGTTTACCGACAGCTAAAATTTTGTCCAATAAAGATGGACAATGCATGTTTGAAGCGGAAGTTTTTGGTCGTGGTATTAAAATGTGGCTACTTAGTCAAGGGGCGAATATTGAGGTGCTGGAGCCATTGGAGCTGAGAGAAGAAATGATTGAAACAATTCAATCCATGCAACAAAATTATCTTTATATGTAGACGAGGAAAGTATACTTCATTTTTTAGCCACATTAAAAAAAGTAATAAGAATGCATGAAAAGATGACTAAATTCCCTCCCTCTTGCCGACTATAAAATGGAGGGGGGATTTAAAATGTACTCACTTTCAAATTTTAAATTATTGGTTGAAAAACAGAAGGAAATTGATGCAATTTATCAACAATGCGATGAATTAAAAAAAACAACGGTTACACCTAAAATTTCTGAAGAAGTAGATCGATTTTATACATGTTGTAAAACGCATTTAGAACAGCAAGGTTTTAAGGTGACCTTGTCATCGTCAAAATTAATTGCAGAGTATAAAGAGGCATTTATTAATATCGATAAGCATTCAAAAGATATTGAGGAATGTATTTTTATTAATTTAAATAATTATGTGCAAGATCAGTTATCTATTATGTTAGACATTGAATATCAACAGTTCGAACAAATCATTACATATAACCTAGATGGTTTTTCAACGGTTATAGAGCAAGTAAACGAAAAACTAAATCAAGCAAAAAATTTTCAAGATGCTTGTAAAGCCGCAAAGCTTATTTATAAAAATAATCAAAATGATATTTTTCATTCCGCTGATGAAGCAGTAAACTATTATTTTAAGTAAAACACAAGGCATCCTCCTTACTCGGGGCATGCTTTATCGCAAATATTCGTTGGTAAAGAAGTATTATAAGCATGATAAATGGCATTGTTGGATGTCTTTTATCGACAAGTTGAGCATACTAGGAGTGCATCTAGTATGCTGTTTTTTGTTTTTTCTACGACATTAGGAGTCTTTATCCTTACAATTAAAAGCTTTTTTTATGTGATAGGCACTACAAGCAGTTCCTTGCTCATCGTAAATTTCTTTACCTACGACTAATTCAGTATTGCGATTAGCGTATTCGTTATAGTTTGTAATCGATAGTACATCATCTGCAGTCCAGTTTACATTCACACTGCCTTTGGCATCACTAAAATAAATTGTTTGTTCTTCATCATGTTTTTGATGATGTATAATATTGACAATCATCTTGACTCCTCCTATAGCGCCGCCATAATTATCATAATAAACTTGTGCTGAATAGTCACCATTTGGTGAAGGAATAGGGCGACCATCTTTTGTATCGCCTGTATAGGAAAAAGTATAAGTAAAATGGTGATAAACAACATAAAGGCAAAATAGTAATAGTGGCATCAACAAATATAAACTAATTTTTTTCATATTCTTCCATACCTCCTGTAAATACTACGAAACTTTTCAGTGAAAGTTCCTAGAATGGTAGTTCTCTTTTAAAAGGGTTTTTGCCAATTTTGGAGAATTGTAAATATAATAAGGGAGGAATAAGATGTTTCCTATTGTAGAGACTGAACGTTTAATATTAAGAGAAATAATGGATGAAGATGCAACAGACCTTTTTCGCTGTTTTTCCAATCACCTTGTTACCCAGTATTATGGACTAGAACCCTTTGCAACAATCGAACAAGCAGAAAAACTAATCGAAACTTTTTCTAAAAATTATAAGGAAAAAAGAGGTATTCGATGGGGGATAGAGCGGAAAGAAGCAAAAGGCATTATCGGAACCATCGGCTTTAACGCATGGTCACCTAAACATAAACGGGCTGAAATTGGCTATGAGTTGCATCCCGACTTCTGGCGAAAGGGCTATACAAAAGAGGCGGTAGCTGAAATTGTGTCCTTTGGGTTTGAAAAGATGGAACTAAACCGGATTGGGGCAATTGTCTTTATTGAGAATGTAGCATCCAATCAGTTACTAGCTCATTTAGGTTTTCACAAAGAAGGCGTTTTAAAGGAATATATGTATCAACAAGGGAAAGCACATGATACAAATGTATATGCTATTTTTAATGATAAGCCATAAAGCCATGAGCCCAAATTCACCTTTCAGTGCGTTTGGGCTCGCTGGATGAATATGATTTAATCTTTTGTTAACGACAGTAGAAAGCTGTCTCGATCTGTTTCTTCTTGCATTTTACTATCGACTAACATGGCGCCATACTTCACAGTTGTCATGTTGGCATCGACTAAAAATTGTACATTGACTTTAGCCTTTTTGTTGTTGATAGGACAATCACCTTTAAATTCCACTACATCTTGTCCCTTTTGTGTCTCAAAATAAACCCAATATGGATTTTCGCAAGCTGAAGCAAAAGCTGTTTCGAGTGATTGGTTACTATTTTCGATTGAATAGTTTTTGACATATGTAATATATTCATTATCCGTGATGTCTTCTTGCGGACCATAAAAATACCAAAACACGCCTATTATGCCGATTGGTATAATCCATAAAATATTACGCTTACTTAATTTCCCCATTTCCCATCCCCCTTTATAACCATATTTTATCATCCTGAGCCTATTATTTGCTAGCTCAATATAATATTTTCTAGCTTAAACTTTTTTCTTGTTACTTATTAAAGCGGGTAGTGACTAAAAGAATAATGATTCTATTTTCTCTTCTAAGCCGTTAGTTTGTATAGAAAATTAATAATAGATAATAAGGGAGAATAGAATGGAAGAACGCAAAACAGAAAGGGGATGAAATGCTTGTCAAATTATGTACAACATGCCGTGTTTGAACATAGTTTTTGGCTAGAAATCTTGAAAGATCACAGTAATTTTATTCATGATTCATTGTATCCTTCAGAAACAGAGGATATCCAAAAAGCGCATTCATTTATGGAACAATTTTCTCAGTTACTCGCCTTTGCCAAATCCATGAAAGCTGCAGAAGTAGCAATATCGTTTTCACTTAGTGTTGCTGAGGTAGTTGAACAATTCAAACAGTTTAAATTTCACATTCTTCGAAGACAGTTGGTAGGCAAGATTGGTATTCATTTAGCGCCCACATTTATTAATCATATGGTCAATGAATTAGAGGAGTATCAACATGTCCTCGGCTATTTACAAAAAGGTGAAATCCCTCCAATTTTTCATGAACTACATCATCATTTACTTTGGCTTTTAGATGCATCAGGACATGCTGGTACAATCAATGATGAATTAGATGGGGTAGAAAAAAGGTTGAAACAAAAGAGCGAAACTTTTACCCAGCATTTTGAACAATTTTATTTAAAGGCAGTCGAGTTAACGGGATATTTGCGTTCTAATGTAAGCACATTTCCTGCTTTAACACGCTTTAATAAAGATGTAGAAATCGAAATGAAATTGTTTAAGACATTTTTACGGGAGTTAGAGGAAATGGAGCTAAGCGCTGAAGTACTAGGGACATTTACAGCACTTATGGCGGACCATATGTGGAGAGAGGAACAGTATTATTTAGCTAAACTAGCGCAATCTATAGGAGAAGGATAAATTAAAAGATGATAAGAGCTAACATTCATTAAATAATGATGAACAATTTCCCCAATCTTGAAACCAACAAACTACAATTATTGTTTTTCTATTTCTATAAAAAATCGTATAACTTAACTATAAAAAAGTGTTGAGAATGGGCAACTTCTCTTTTTTATTTGTCATCCAAATTACATTCATTCGAAATACGATGTCGTTTTAGTATAAAGACATTAGGAAGTGCTATTTTACATCGTTTACAGTAAAATAGTAGTAGGTATTTCACAATTAACTCAACTAATCCATTAGTTGAGTTTTCCATTTTTAGCTAACAAACTACTAAAATATTTAAAAGAAGATGTGATTATTTCATGGGAAAAATTGCTATTTTAGCTGAAAAACCATCGCAGGCACGAGCTTATGCAGAAGCATTTAAAATTAAACACAAAGAGAAAACGTTTATAGAGTTAGCGCCCTGTTCAACATTTCAACTCAAATGGTTAATGGATTAGCAATTATTGAATATTTGATAAAATAAAGAGTGTATTGGCTTTGTAGTTAAGTACATTCTTTATTTTTATGATTTAAATAAGTTCCTTGATTTTCCCATATTAAAGGAGGCGTGCCATTTGATTTTGACTTTAACTAAAAAGGAGTTAGCTAACTTAATCTTCGGTGCACTGTTAGAACAAGATGAGATATTAAAAAAAGAACTAATAAGTAAAAACGATAAAAATGAACTGCAAAGAGTTTTCCACACAACACGCAGCTTTGCTTTAGAGTACGGTTATCCTGAATATGAGGTCGAACGTGTAATTGTGAAATTTATAAAAGTACGTGGTCTGAATTTTTTTGAGCAAATTAGTGTGATCCAGAATGGCTACAATAGGTTTATAGGTCCTTATCATATCGGCCCAGGAATAAGTAAATATTTATTAGAGAATGAGTTTAAAATGTATATATCACCAAAAGAATTTGCATATAAGTATAATTTCCCTGTTGGTGATGTTGTGGATTTCCTTCGAAACAGCTCATTTGAACTGTGTCTTCCTTATGGTCAATATATTCACTCTGAAGATAAAATGTTAAATCCAGATAGGCAAGAATGGTTATTGAAAGAGTCCGAAGCTTGGAAATCAGTGAAGCAACTATCGGAAGAGTACGGTACAAGCATAAAAAAAGTTATTTATGTATTAGCCACCGAAAAGAGAAGACAAATAGGAACCTATGAGGATGCTGGTACAGGAGAAAATTCTTATGTCGTATTCCAATCTATGTTGAAAATGCTTAATAACTTTTTTATTCATAACGACGTACCAAAATATTACAAGAAAAGTCCCTTAGATTCAAGTGTCGGCTTTGGTAATACACCAAACAGCAAAATGGGAAAGTCATTAACAAAAAACTGGCCCCGTTTCTTAAGTTAGAAATTTCCATCCGAAACAAGAAAGTGATTTTCCCATATTGAGCGCATTAAGTTATTTGATGCCATTAATACAAAAGAAAAGGGATAGGTACGTCTTCCATGTTTAAATGTATTAGCGATAGTCAGTAATATAGTGATAAATGATAATTACTTAGTAGAATCAAAGCCGCCTGATTCAGTCAAAAATGCACAAATTTTAATGATGCTGACGAAATCGATTGGATTGCGATTGGAGATTTGAAATATTTAAAGGGTGCTCCTGGTACAAAGATTTTAGTAAGTGATATTTTAAATTGTTTCAAGTAAAATAGTAGTAAGGTATTTCACAATAAACTCAACTAATTTGATTAGTTGAGTTTTATGTTTTTATATAAAAGCTACTAAAATATTTAAAGAAGATGTGATGATTAATGGGGAAAATCGCTATTTTGGCAGAGAAACCATCTCAAGCAAGAGCTTATGCAGACGCATTTAAAATTAAACAAAAAGAGAAATCGTTTATTGAATTAGAGCCCTGTTCAACATTTCCTGAGGGAGCAATTATTACTTGGGCTGTAGGCCATCTTGTAGAATTGAAGGAACCTAAAGAATATAAAAAGGAATGGGAAAAATGGTCCCTAGAATCGCTGCCAATTATCTTAGATAAATATGAAGACAAAGTAGTAAGTAAAATGTATACGCAGTTTAATGCAGTCAAAAAAATCTTTAGTGATCCGCAAGTAACAATAATTTATAACTGCTGCGATAGTGAACGTGAAGGTTCAAATATATTCTACTCTCTTTTAAAAATGACAAAAGTAAAAAAGCCTGTAAAACGTTTATGGATTAACTCTTTAGAGGTGGATGAAATTCGGAAAGGTTTTCAAAATATGCACAGTAACGAGCGCGATTTGCTGATGTATCAAGAAGCAAAAACACGCCAAATTAGCGACTGGCTAGTGGGCATGAACTGTAGTCGTTTATATACATTACTGCTTCAGCAGAAGGGCTTTAAGGGCAGTATTTCTATTGGGCGTGTGCAATCACCAACCGTGTATTTGATTTATAAAAGACAACAAGAAATCGAGAATTTTAAGCCTGAAAAGTTTTATGAAATTGAAGGGTTATTTAAAGCCCAAAATGGTCTGTATAAAGGTAAGGCGAAAATCAAATCCAATGTTAGAGAAGAAGTAGAGCAGTTATTGAGGCAACACGCTATTCAGCCACTGGATACGGGTCAAATTACGAGTGTAACAAATAAGACAAAGCGTATCCAACCACCTAAATTGCATGCATTATCAACTTTGCAGGCAACAGCAAATAGACGCTGGAAATATAGTCCGGCTCATGTGTTAAAGTTGACACAGTCGCTGTACGAAAAAAAGCTAGTATCTTACCCACGTACCGATTCACAGCTGATAACGCCAAACGAATACAATTATTTACATGATGCGTTGCAAAAATATCAACAGCTCATTGGTCAGTCTTTTACGCCTGTTGTAAGAGGTCAACATAAACGTTATGTTGACAGTTCTAATGTAGGCGAGCACTATGCCATTATTCCGACGAAAAAGGTACCAACCGAAAAAGCGTTACAATCCATGACTGCGGATGAACGAAATATTTATTTTGAAATATTACATACAACGCTTGCGATGTTTCATGCTGATTATGAGTATGATGAAAAAACGATTTTAACGAATGTGAAAAATGTAGAATTTAAATCCGTCGGGAAAACAGAGCTTGTAAAAGGCTGGCGGGAGCTTTTCGCCAGCGATAAAGAGCCTCCACATCGTGAGGAAGTTCTACCTGTCGTATCCAAAGGGGAAATCGTCCAAAGTAAGATCGCCATTATGGAAGGGACTACAACGCCACCAAAGCCTTATACAGAAGGGCAACTAATTACAATGATGAAAACATGCGGTAAATCGGTTAAAGATGAGACTGAAATCGAAGTTTTAAATTCTGTAGAAGGTATTGGCACAGAGGCAACACGTAGTGGCATTATTGAAACGATTAAAAAGCATGGGTTTATTGAGGTGAAGAAAAATATTGTCAGTATCACACCTAAAGGAGAACTGTTATGCAGAGCAATTGAAGGCACCTTGCTTTCCAGTCCTTCGATGACAGCGAAATGGGAGATTTATTTAAAAAAAATAGGACGGGGCGAAGGGTCTGCCAAACATTTTATCGACAATATTGGCAAATTCATTCATCAGTTAATTGCAGAAGTACCAAACAAAATTAACACAATCACAATTGATGCGGAGCAATTGGCAACGAATACTAAAGCAAAAGATATTGTGACATGCCCAACATGCAAAGTAGGCAAAATCAGCTTGCGCAAGAAATTTTATGGTTGCTCGGAATATAAAAATGGCTGTAAACAAACATTTCCAGAAAGATTATTAGGGAGAAAGCTCACGGAGAAGAATATTAGAGATTTATGTACGAGCGGGAAAACAGCCGAAATGAAAGGTTTCAAAGCAAAAAGTGGCAAGCAATTTAGCGCTGCCCTGCAATTTGTGGAAGGGAAAATTGAATTTGCATTTAATACAAAAAAATAACGTTCATAAAGTTTATTTGGAATGTGCTGCTTAAGGTACAAATGGAGTGAAATGGTGCCATCTTTATAGAAGGGGTGAAGTATGTGGATGAGCAGGAGCTAGTAGTGAAGGAATACTTATTACAGGAAATCGAGGCAGGGAATTACTCGCAAGATGGGAAAATGCCAAGTGAACATACCCTAATCGAAATGTTTGGTGTACCACGTATCAAAGTACGAAATGCCTATGATTTACTAGAGAAAATGGGTTTAATTTATTCGCAGAAAGGGATTGGACGCTTTTTGCGGGAAAAACAAAAACCACTTGAGGTTGTAATGTCTGGCGATATAAGTTTTAGTGAAAAAATGCTCAAATTCACATCAAACTATCAATCAGTTGTGACGAAAATGGAACAGGTACCTAAAGAACATCTAATTTTTAGCAAGCCGTATGTTCAACATAGCGACCTTTATCTAATCGAAAGATTGCGCTTTATTGATGAGGAACCAGCTGCAATCCATCGCTCGTATGTTGTCGTTGAAAATATGCCTGCCATTAAGCAGGTGAATAATGAGTTATCCTCTATCTATACATTTTATCAACAGCATGGGGTGAAACAATTTCGCAGCTCCTTCTCACATTTAGCTGTCAAATTTCCAAATGAACTGGATCGGACATTGCTCACGTGTGAAATACTGGTGCCTCTCGTCAAGGTGGAATCAGATAGTTGGGATGACGAGCGTAATGTTTTACTAGAATACACAGAAATTTTATATCGAACGGATCGCTTCTTTTTTCAAATATAGATTAGATTGACTTCAAACCATTCGTGTTTGAAGTCTTTTTTTTTATGCTGTAAAACAACCAGAAGATGATTTGCTACGTGACCCTGCCATTTTAATCAAATGACGTTAATTTTTGTAAAACTTAATTTACATGAACTTCACGAAACCTTTTCACTACTGAACATGGCGCCAAGTTAAGGTATTGGTGAAGGGAGTTGGTCAAGTGAAACGAGCTGAACGGACTAAATTATTAATTGAGGTTGGACGTGAAGAAGCATTACAGATGGCAAATGAAGTTTGTCACCACTATGAGGTAATTGAAATCCAAGCACCGAGAGAGGGGCTTGTCATGATTAAAATGCGAGAATCTGCACAGCAATCCCTTTTTTATATAGGCGAGACGTTAGTAACAGAAACGAAGGTCAAAATTGGAGAAGCATTTGGTCTTGGCTTAGTTCGCGAATATGAGCCAGAGCTTTCCAAGGCACTGGCCATTATAGATGCAGCTTATAATGGGCAACTACCTGTAGTAGCAACGTGGCAGAGCGTGTTAATGACACTGTCACAACGTCTTGATACAAAGCAACAAGAAGTAAAACGATCAATAGAACGGACAAAAGTTCAGTTCGACACGATGTCAATTTAAGGAGGTAGAAAAAATGGAAACGGTGCACTTTACGCAACGAACATTTCGTACATTAATGGATTGTTTTGCTCGACCAGGCAGTAAAGGGACGTTACAAACTTTGCATTCCATTGAAGGGCTATATCCTGAAACATTATCTGTTTTAATGACATTGTTTGATGGAGAAATCAGCTTTCAAGCAGTGGATGATTCGAAACGACTTCACCAAGAGCTACGTCAATGGACAGGGGCAAAAGTGGAAGATTACCATGAAGCGGATTTTATCGTTGTGCCTGCAAATGCCAACAAAGAACAATTATTAAAAGTGTTAGAAGTAGTGAAAATAGGAAATTTAATTGATCCACAGCAATCCGCTACAATCGTCATGGAATTGCCACAGCAGTCAAAAGAGGTTGTTTATCAATTAACAGGGCCTGGTATTTTGCATAAAGAACTAGTGGAACTGGGATTATCTCCTGATATTTTGGTGTTACGTGCAATGCGAAATCGAGAGTTTCCACTAGGAGTCGATGTGATTTTAATAGATGAAAATGGTGAAGTGCTTGCTTTACCACGCACAACGAAGTTGGAAGAGGTGAAAAGCTAATGGCTTATGTAGCAGTTCGTGGTGGCGCCGAGGCAATTGAAGCATCTTTAGAGCATTTGCAGTATGAGCGCGTGAAGCGAGGCGCCCATATTTCAGTGCAGACATTACAGTCCACAATGCGAGGTTTTTTAGATCAAGTCATGTCGGAAAGTAGTTTATATAGTGAACGTTTAGCCTCTTTAGCGATGAAACAAAGCGAGGGCAATGCAGAGGAGGCTGTATTTTTATTACGTGCTCACCGCTCTACATTACCACGCTTGTATTATTCAACTGTAACGAATGCGAGAGACATGTTTGTCCTACGTCGCATATCGGCTAGTTTCAAAGATATTCCGGGAGGTCAAATTTTAGGGGCTTCACACGATTATTTACATCGCTTATTGGACTTTGATTTGCTTGAGGAAACCGTAGCAGATGTCGAGTTAAAGAAGGCGACATTTGAACAAATAGATAAACCTGAAGAAAGTAATTTGGCATTAGAGCAGCTTCCAAAAGTAATGGATTATTTACGCGATGAAGGTCTATTAAGAAAGTTTGCTTTAAATAATCAAGAACCTAAAGATGTGACGAAGCAAGCCATAACGTTTCCAACAAATCGTTCTCAACGTTTGCAAACATTAACAAGGGGACAAACAGGGACGATTACATCTCTTGGTTATGCAGGTCTTCGCGGATACGGTGCATCCCATCCAAATGTTGGGGAGGTACGGGTCGGTTGGCAACCAATCTATGTTGCATTAGATGACGACGATATAGACCCTTACTATATTGGCGCCATTAAACTAACGGAAGTAGAGTCGTTTATTCCTGTCGATGTAGCTGAAGAGGGACAACAAGTGTTGGAATTCGATGTTGGTTATGGTGCATGTTTTGGACAAAACGAAACAAAAGCCATTGCGATGTCTATCGTAGATCATGCACTAGAAGTTGGAGGCGATTCTCCTATTCATGATGAAGAATTTGTATTACTTCACGTGGATATAATTGAATCTACAGGATTTATCTCACACTTGAAAATGCCGCATTATGTCACATTCCAAGCGAAGTTAGAACAAATGCGCAGTATAAAAAAGGAGGGGCACCGATGAGCGCAGTACCATTTGCTTTGTTAGACGAACAGTCAAAGCGTGAAATCCGACGAGCAATTTTGAAAGGAATAGCTATTCCTGGCTATCAAGTGCCATTCGCCTCGCGTGAGTTGCCAATAGCTCGCGGTTGGGGAACGGGGGGCTTGCAAGTAACACTGGCATTAATTGGTGAAAACGATGTACTGAAAGTTATTGACCAAGGTTCGGATGATTCCGTTAATGCGGTTAATATAAAAAAGCTTGTAACCAAAACAACGGGTGTTCAAACAACGACTCGTACGCAAGATGCCACGCTTGTACAATCACGCCATCGTATTCCTGAAGTGCCATTGCGTGCAGATCAAGTGTTAGTGCTACAAGTACCAGAGCCAGAGCCGCTGCGGGACATTGAACGGAGTGAATTTAAAACAAAACGTTATCATGCAGAGAAAGAATATAGCGGTGCTTATTTAATGTTGTTTGAACAAATTATGCGCTATAACCAGACTTCTCAAGGTGCGGATTATCCAGTGTTAGTCAATGGGCGCTATGTTATGAATCCTAGTCCGATTCCGCGATTTGATAATCCAAAAATACATCAAAGTGATGCGCTTATACTTTTTGGTGCGGGCCGTGAGAAAAAAATTTACGCAGTCCCACCTTATACAAATGTGGAGTCGCTGGCATTTGAAGACTATCCGTTTGTTGTCGAGCAATTTGAAGGAAAGATGTGCCGGGAAACAGGTCTGTCAGATGTTTTTCTCGATGAGCTGACGGATGAAGTTACGGGTGAAACTTACTATGTTTGTAATGATACAAGTTATCTGCAAGAAATATTACAACAAAAGGTGGCAGCAAAATGATGCAAGAACAACCGGTATTATCGATTCGACAGTTATCCAAACAGTACGGTGATGGTTGTACGCATTGTCAGCACGAAGACATGAAACTAGAAAAAAATTTTTGCCCTGTCTGTAAAACTGTCTATGCATGTCGAAATGTATCGTTAGATTTATATCGAGGAGAAATATTAGGAATTGTCGGAGAGAGTGGCAGTGGTAAATCGACATTGATGAAAAGTCTTTACTTTGATGAGACGGTGACGTCAGGAGAAGGCTATTTAGTAGATTATGAAAATGGGCACAACAATATTTTTACTGAATCGAGCCAAAAGAAGCGTCATATACGAAATACGATTTTAGGGATGGTTTACCAAAATCCGATGCTTGGACTGAAAATGGATTTTTCATCCATGAGTAATATTGCAGAAAAGCAAATTGCAGCAGGTAATCGTCATGTTCGTCAGATGGAAGAGCGAAGCCTATCACTTCTACAACATGTTAAAATTCCTGTCCATCGAAGTAAAGAAGCTCCGAAAAATTTTTCAGGTGGCATGCAGCAACGGGTTCAAATTGCTAAGGCCATGTCCAATAACCCGCCTATTCTATTACTAGATGAAGTAACGACAGGATTAGACTTGTCTGTACAAGCAGATGTTTTAGATTTAATTAAATCGATACAACGGGAGTTAAATATTTCAATGATTGTTGTATCACATGATTTGGCCGTTATTCGTATGCTTGCTGACCGTACAATTGTCATGCTAAATGGGGAAATTATTGAACATGGGTTAACAGATCAAGTGTTGGAGGATCCACAGCACGAATATACACAACAATTAGTTTACTCATTACTGTAAGGAGGTAAATGGATGCTTGCGATTATAAATGGCGTTATTGTGACAGAACAGCAATTTTTAAAAAACCACATTGTATTAGTGGAGGACAATTTAATTAATGCGATTGTCCATGAAGCGGACATTGAATTACATGGTATAGAGATTTTAGATGCTAAAGGTGGCTATGTGTCACCAGGTTTTGTCGATATTCATTCGGATTATATAGAGACGATTGTCAGCCCTCGTCCAACCTCAGTAATGAGCATGAATATTGGTTTACGGGAGAGCGAACGCATTTTAATGACGCATGGCATTACAACAATTTTTCATTCCTTATCCTATTACGGGGATGATAAATACTCACATAAAGCAATTCGTAATCCAGAAAATGTTCAAAAATGTGTTGATGCGATTTACGCTTCACACGAAGAGCCACATTTAATACGACATCGGTTACATGCTCGCTTTGAAATTGATTCCATCGATCAAATCCCGAACTTAGAGCGCAATATTAAAGATGGCAAAGTGCATTTGCTATCATTTATGGATCATACACCAGGTCAGGGACAATATCGAAATCTTGAAATCTATAAAAATATTATGCGCGGCTATCGTTCGATGTCAGATCAGGAAGCCAATGTATTAATTCAAAATCAAGTTGATAAGGCGAAAATGACTTTCGATGATATTGAACGACTAAGTCGACTAGCCATTGAGCATAACATTGCGGTTGCTTCACATGATGACGATGATGTAGCAAAACTTCAACTTGTTCAATCGTATGGCACAACAATCAGTGAGTTTCCCATTACACTCGATGTGGCAAAAGAAGCAAAGAAGATGGGGATGCAAACGATTGCTGGTGCACCCAATATTTTAAATGGTGGCTCCCATTCAGGTAATTTAAGCGCAAGTGAGGCGATTCAAGCACAAGTAATCGATATTATTTGTAGTGATTATTATCCTCCTGCTATGTTACACGGGATTTTCGAATTATCAAAACAATATGATGAAGATTTACATCGGTTATTCCAACTTGTGACGATTAATCCTGCACGTGCAGTAAATCTTGATCACGAAATTGGCTCAATTGAGGTTGGTAAAAAGGCAGATATATTAATTATTGAACAGATGGAAGACGGCTATCCCGTTGTTACAACAACTATGGTTGATGGCAACATTATTATGCAAACCAATTATCGCTAAGGGGGGAAACGATGTTAACTATACACAATTTGCAGAAATCGTTTACTATTCATCATTTACAAAAGACCTTTCCAGCACTTGAAAATATATCGTTGCATGTGAGGGAGGGGGGCTTTTTAGGGATTGTCGGTAAAAGTGGCAGTGGCAAATCGACCATCTTAAAAAGTATTTATCGCACTTATATGCCGCAAGCTGGAAACATCATATTCCATTCAGAAGCCTATGGTGAGATAGATTTATTACAGGCAACGACTCGACAAATTGTTTATTTACGAAAACATGAAATTGGTTATGTGTCGCAATTTTTAAACGTCATGCCTCGAACGACTGCATTAGAACTTGTGACACAATCTTTACTAGATGTAGGTGTAGAACAAAAAGAAGCTATTGCCCGAGCAAAGCAAGCATTACGTCATTTTGATTTAGAGGAAAAATTATGGGATAATTATCCAAATAATTTTTCAGGCGGTGAAAAACTTCGCTTAAATATTGCTTGTGCGATAGTGAAAGAGCCACGCCTCCTTCTTTTAGATGAACCTACTGCTAGCTTAGATCAAACATCGAAAGTTAAGGTAAGGGAATCCATCGAAAAGCTAAAAGCACAAGGAACTACTTTAATTGGTATTTTTCATGATTTAGAGTTTATGGAAGGCTTGTGCGATGATGTTTTTACAATGATGAAAATTAGCGACAAGGAAGTGTTAGCGTGAAAATAGATTTGCATACACATAGTCGTTATTCCGATGGTAGCGAAACATTGATGCAATTATTTCAGCAAGCGAAGGTAGCTGGTATCACACATCTAGGCGTTGTTGACCATGATACAACAGCTCACCATGCGGAGGGGCGTAAGCTTGCGGCACAATTCGATATCGAATTTATTGCTGGTGTTGAAATATCTGCCTATGACTTTAAGCGTCAGCGAAAAGTCCATATGCTTGGCTATGGTTTTCAAGGTCAATGTCCACATATTCAAGCACTTTGTACACCACTACTTGCTCGCCGACACGACCATTCATTATGGCAATTAGCGCGCATACAGGAGGCGGGGTTCCCGCTCGATGCAAAGCAGGCACTCGCCTTTGCCCGCGAAAGCGGTACATTATATAAACAGCATATAATGAATGCGTTGACAGAAGAGGCATATAGCTCAGAATATTATCAAACATTGTATCGCTCATTATATAAAACAGGAGTAGCAGCAGGGGATATTGTTTATGTTGATGCATTTGAAGCATTGCAAGCCATTCATGCAGATGGCGGAGTAGCTGTCGTTGCCCACCCTGGTCAGTTAGACTCTTTCGATATCACGGAGGAGCTTGTGCAAGAGGGGCTCGATGGAATTGAGTTAATTCATCCTGATCACACATCTGTGCATATGGAACAGGTGCAACAATTGGCTCAAAAATATCATTTAATTACAACAGGTGGATCAGATTATCATGGTCGTTATGGTGCACCTGTACAGTTAGGGCAATATACATTATCCAATTTACAAACGGCCGTTTTTATTTAGTCAATGTAAAATTTTATTAAGAAAAATGCGGAGCTATTTTCAAGCGCTTTCTGAGATGATTAAATGGGGCATGTAGAGCAAAACTACAAAAACTGAAGTGAAAAAGGAGAAGAATAATGAACAAACGATGGTTATCCATTTTGATGGGCATGTTGACTGTACTTTTTTTAGCTGCTTGTAGTTCTTCGGACAATGTAACAAGTGAAACAAAGAAAGCCAATGCAAAATCAGATGAACCACTTGTAATGGTTTGGTATCCAAATGAATCAGGTTCTGAAATGGCTCCTTCTCGTGATGCTTTTGGTGCCATTTTTGAAAAGGCAACAGGGCGTAAAGTAGAACATAAATTAACGACAGATTATGCGATTGCGATTGAATCAATTGCCAATGGCAATGCACATATTGCTTTTATGGGAGCACAAGGGTATATCGAAGCAAAGGACAAAAGTAAAGATGTCGAACCCTTAGTTGTTCCATCAGGAGAGTCTGGTACGTTAGACGATGCGGTCTATTATAGCTGGCTAGCTGTTCCAAAGGATAAGGCAGAGCAATATCAAAAGAATGGCCAATATACGTTAGATACAACGGAAGGCAAAACGATTTCTTTCGTATCTGCTTCTTCAACATCAGGTTTCAAAGTACCAACCAGTTCAATTATTTCTCACTTTAGCAATAAAAATTTAACAGAAGAAGCTTTAATGGAAGGCAATGAAGTGTATCCAGAAGTGTTATTTGGGGATTCCCACCAAGGTTCAGCTGTCAATATGTTGATGGAGCGCTCTGATATCGCAGCATTTTGTGATACATGTGTGGAAGCTTATGTTGAGCTAGTGGAAGGAAAAGCAAGTACACCAGGTGCGGTTTATAAGGTAAAAGATAATGCTGCAGCACCGTTTAACACGTTAACAGGAAAAGAGTTTGTGCTGATACAGGTAACACCAGTACTTAACGCTCCATTCGTAGTTAATACGTCGGTATTAAGCGAAGAAGATATTAAGACATTAAAAGATCTCTTAATCTCAGATGAAACAACCAATAACAAAAGTATTTTTGTACCAAAAGATTCCGGCGATTCGGGATTGTTCTATCGGGCGGCGGACGAGCGTTTCTTAGAAGTGGAAGATGCTTGGTTTAATCCAATTCGCGAACTATCAAAATAATACTGTACAGGGCTTTTATCTTTAAAGATAGAAGCCTTTTTCAAAAAAGTTTCAGCGATTTTCCATGCTATTAGCTTTATAAAATAACGATACAAGGAGAGAGAATAATGACTACTATTGTATTGGAAAGACAGCCCCTACAGTCGGCATTTACTGTTGCTCCAGAAAGAGAGCAAGCAAACACGATTTTGCAGCTAAATAACATTGCTAAAAGCTATGACCATAAGTCCATGGTGTTAAATGATATTAATCTTTCCTTGCAAGAAGGCGAGTTTGTATCCATTATAGGTCAATCGGGTGCAGGAAAATCGACATTACTACGCTGCATTAATCGAATGATTGAACCGTCCAAAGGAGAAATCATTTTTGATCAGCAAGATATTACGTCGATCAATAAAAGAGCAATGCGGCAGCAACGTGCGAAAATGGGCATGATTTTTCAGCATTATAACTTAGTTTCCCGCCTGACGGTATTTGAAAATGTGTTGCATGGTCGATTTGGTTATAAATCCACGATGCAAGGTGTCCTAAGTATTTATACAGAAGAAGAGAAACGACTTGCATTATCTATATTAGAGAAGCTGGATATGAAGGATCAAATTTATAAACGTTGTGACCAGCTAAGTGGTGGTCAAAAGCAACGAGTAGGGATAGCAAGGGCATTAGTGCAAGAGCCAAAGTTATTGTTATGCGATGAGCCTATCGCATCCCTTGATCCCAACTCATCGAAAGTTATTATGGATCATTTAAAGGAAATTTCACAGTCTATGGGCATTACTGTGTTAGTGAATTTACATCAAGTCGACGTTGCCATGCGTTATTCTGATCGGATTATCGGATTACGTAAAGGGGAGAAAGTATTTGATGATCTACCGAAGCAGTTAAACCAGCTTGCTATACGTAACATTTATGGAACAAGCGTACACGAATTAATTACGGAATAAGAGGATGCGGAGGGTATGATGACAGAGGCGAATATTTCACGTAGAAAAAAGTGGCGAATGACAGGGGTAATGGTCGCACTGATTGTATTAACGTACGGCTCAGCAGCCATTACAAAGTTTAATATAATAGAAGGGTTATACGCGATTCCTAGTACACTTGCATGGATGATTAACAATTTAGTGCCTTCAGCTGAAACAATAGAAAATATCCCAAAAGTATTAAAACGTCTTTGGGAGACGATTATTTTATCCGTCATAGCCTCTACTACAGCAGCTGTATTTGCTTTGCTTTTTGCTATATTGGGGGCGCAAACGACACAATTCAATCGTTTCTTCGGCTTTGTAGCAAGGTTCATTGCATCCATTTTTCGTAATGTTCCAGTAATCGCATGGGCGCTTGTTCTTGTTATTTCATTTGGACATAATGTTATAACGGGCTATTTCGCACTATTTTTCTCGACGTTTGGCTTTTTAGTTCGGATGTTTATTGAAACAATTGATGAGGCAAGTTCAGACGGAGTAGAGGCGTTAATGGCTACAGGGGCTACCTATTTTCAAATGGTATGGAAAGGCGTATTACCAGATACGATGCCTCAGATGCTTAGTTGGATATTTTATATGATTGAAACCAATATTCGAAGTGCGACATTAGTTGGATTATTAACAGGTACAGGTATTGGTTATTTATTTGATCTTTACTATAAAAAACTGGATTATAATATGCTGGGGCTTATTACCATTATGATTATCGCGGTTGTTTTTATTATTGAATTTACATCAAACAAAGTAAGGAAGGTGATCTCTTAATGCACGTGTCACCTTTAGAGACAAATGTCAAAGTAAGAAATGGTCGAATTCAAATCACTAAAACGACAAAGGCGAATATCGTCATGCGTCTTGTATTATGGGCACTATTGTTGTTTACACTAATTGGATCATTTTTCCTTGATTATGGGACCATTACATGGTCAACAGCCATTTCCTTAACGCTAGGTAATTTAAAGATGATGTTTTTAGAACCAGCCTTTCATCAAATTACATTTGCTACAGCGTTAAAGCAAATTAGTATGACACTTGCTTTAGCTTTTTTAGCAACGATTTTAGGAGCAGTCATCTCCTTTTTCCTTGCTATCTTTAGCGCGAAAAACTTAGCACCTTCAATGGTGTCAAATGGAATAATCGCTTTTAACTCATTTATTAGAGCTGTACCTACAGTTCTGTGGGTGTTAATCTTTGCGATTGTTGCAGGTCTCGGTGCAATTGCTTGTGTACTTGGGATGATGCTACATACCATTGCTTACTTAACAAAGGCATTTGCTGAATCATTTGAGGAGTTAGAAGAAGGTACTATAGAAGCATTGCGTGCGTCAGGAGCGAATTGGTGGCATATTGTATGGCATGCTGTCGTTCCGCAGTCTTCGTCCTATATGGTGTCGTGGATTTTCTTACGCTTTGAAACGAACTATGGTGTGGCAGTGGCGATGGGTGCAGCGGCGGCGGCAGGTGGTATTGGCTTTGAGTTATTTATGGCTTCTAGTTTTTACTATGATTTACACGAAGTTGGGATGATTACGTATTGCGCTCTTATTGTCGCCATCATCTTAGAGCTTGTGTCCCTTCGTATTAAAAGAAAATTAATGGCGAAATCATAAAATGAGGTGCAGAAGAAGATTTGACTTCGAACACACTGTAGGCAAGTTCTAATCCTAAAAGAAACGAACGATAATAAAAACAACACCCTAATGATGGTTATTTCATACATCAATTAGGGTGTTATTTGTCATTTAGATTTTAAAGCTACGTACCATCTGATTAAGCGCATCCGAAATGCTCGTTAATGTGTGCGCAACACTTTGAATTTCTTCCATAGAAGCTAACTGTTCTTCTGTTGCAGCGACCACTTCATGTGTACTTTCGGAATTTTCCTTAAAGAGTGAAGAAACGATTTCATATTGTTGGGTAACTGTTGTAAAATCGGCTGTTAGTTGTTCTGTTGTGGCAGCTATTTCTTGTACTTTACCAGTGACATGGGCAATGGATTGCCTAATATCTTGAAATTGTACGGAAGTAGTAGAGGTTAATTGAACCCCACTTCCGACATTTGTTTTCACTTTTTGTATCGTTTGAACGGTTTCATTGGTTGTCTCTTGAATACGTGTAATGAGTGCTTTGATTTGATTTGTCGAGCCACTGGATTGTTCAGCTAATTTCCGTACTTCTTCTGCAACTACGGCAAATCCTTTTCCATGCTCTCCTGCACGTGCAGCTTCAATGGCCGCATTTAAGGCAAGAAGATTTGTTTGATTGGCAATGTCATTTATCAATGTTGTGATTTCACCAATTTTGACAGCATCTTCAGCAAGTGAATTGATATTTTTATCTGTTTCGTCTACCGATTGTGCAATGGCCTCCATGGACGAAACAATTTCTTTAACGGATTTTTCTCCTTGATCCGCCTGTATACTAACTTCATTCGTATCTTCTGAAACATCAGCTGTATAATGTGTCATACTTTCTAAACTTTGCAATGCTTGCACGATGGCAATAGTGCTTTCGTGTAAAATGTTCGCTTGGCTATCCATACTAGTCGAGACATCTTGTATATTTTCCGTAATTTGATGCGAAGATCGTTTTGATTGTTCCGCACTCGCAGAAAACTCTTCGGAAGACGCTGCTACTCGCTCGGATGAAGAGCTAATTTGTGTCATCATCTGTTTTAATGAAGAAATGAAGTGGTTAAATGAAGCAGCTACTTCCCCTAATTCATCTTTGTTTTTTACCTGGATCGTTTTAGTTAAATCACCGTTTCCTTGCGCGATATCGTTCATCTGAATGTTTAGTTGGCGCAATGGTTTTAAAATGGATTGGTAAAGTAAAACGCCTAATATGATTCCAGATACTGTGGCAACTATGGCAACCCCGAGTAGAAGTGCTTGGCTCATTTTAGACTGCGATTTTAAGCTAGCGCTTGCTACTTCTGTTTGTTGATCTATTTGTGCAATAAAACGTTCAAACGAAGGGTCAAGTACTTCTTTCCGTATTCTTCGTTCTTCTCCAAAATGAATGTCAGCAGCTTTCTTAGGGTCTATCGTATGATTGTGAATAACTAATTGAACTTGATTCCAATATTTTTCATAATTTGCCTTAATGTCATCAATGGTCTGTTGCTCTGAAGATATGATGGAAAAGGCATATAATTGATTAAATTGCTGTATGATATCGTTTGATTTTTCCTCCATTTGTGATACAAATGTTGGATCATTAGTTAATAGTAATGCTCGCTCATCATTTGAGAGACCGGCAAGCCGATATTGTATTTGCTTCGTAATCACTTTAATTTCCATTAAATTATTTACATCATTATTTTGTGAGACAATTTTCGATAAAGACCATGTCCCGAAACTACCGACGGCCATGATTGATAACACAAAAATTGAAGTAACAAGAATAAGTCTTGTCTTAATACGCATACAAATCCTCCATCTATTTCGATAAATTAACTTTGCTTTAAGGAAGCAAAAGTGATAGAGATAAATAGTGATATGGTCGACTAACACCAAATGGGGTATTAACATCTTGCTTTTATAACTATTATCTTTTGCAATAAGTATTCATCTACTTGTATGTTTTTTATCAAACTATATGGCTTAACAGTTTGATATTCTTTTTCAGTACTTAAATAAAATAAGAGAAAAGCTCACAATGTGCTCATTGGCTTTATAAATAAAGTCACTTGCTTTGTCTTATATTATTTAAAGATAATGAATCTATTATTGCTAAATATTAGTTTATTTTAACATCACATGTGGTGATTGGCGAGAACTATGTGGTAGATTTTTGCTTTTTCATATAAACATAAAGTGAGTAGTCCGTAAATTTGAGTTACTAATCTTTTGTATCACAGAAATAATGGCAACAAAATGTAAAAAGACAGCTATTTTACTAAAAACAAAAAGGAAGTAAGCGTTTGCTTCATTATATAGAAGAAAGACGGAAGCTTCTGTATTTCCAGCAGGTACAAAAGGAAATGGGAAAGGTTTTAACACAATAGATAAAAAGGTAAGCGCACAAAAAATGCCATCTTAGTATAAGAGGGCATTTTTAAATTGTTGCAAGCAAATTCATTATCAAATAGCACAGACATAATGATGATTGTAGCATATCATAATGACAGTAAGCGCTCTCTTCATTAGTCATAAAAAACAGTTTTCAGGTAGCGACGTATGATAGGAAGCGGTTGGACACCATTTAATAAAGGAGACGAGCTAATTTGAAGCGCGTCTTTTCATGAACAATTGTAATCGCCATGCTCATATAGCGCATTTAAGCTAGTTCAAACGAAAATTTACACGATTATGTGACATATGCGAAAAAAATTTATAAAAACCTTAACTATTTCATATGAAATCCGTATAATAAATCAAACAGTGCGAAAATTGTCCATTTTTCTATCGACGAATTGCGTGAATTTTTTAAATTGTATTGACGTAGAGAACGATAATTTGTACACTGTGTACATTCAATTGTTTTTTGGAGGAATACATTATTTTAAAAAGTTAGGATTTGATAGATATGATCGTATGTAAATTTGGTGGAACATCTGTAGCAAGTGCAGAACAAATTCAAAAAGTAGCAAACATTGTAAAATCTAATCCGGCACGCAAAATCGTAGCCGTTTCAGCACCAGGAAAACGTTCTGGTGATGATATAAAAGTAACAGATTTACTAATTGACTTAGCGAATGCGGCATTACAAAATGAAAATATAGAAGAAAAACTACAAACAGTAGTCAATCGTTACAAGTCTATTGCTGACGGTTTACAACTAGATCATACAATTTGTGACGTTATTACAGAAGACTTGCGCGAACGTGTGCAAGGTGATTCTTCCAATGAAGAATTATTTATTGATAGCTTAAAAGCGGCAGGAGAAGATAACAATGCCAAGCTTATTGCAGCGTATTTTAACTCTATCGGTATGCCAGCACGTTATGTAAGTCCAAAAGAAGGTTTGGTCGTCAATGATTTACCTGAGCGTACGTTTGCCTTACCTGAAGCCTATACAAATTTAGCGCCATTAAAAGATACAAAAGAAATTATTGTTTTCCCAGGTTTCTTCGGTTACACTAAAGCGGGCATATTGCGTACGTTTGATCGCGGAGGCTCGGATATTACAGGCTCTATTTTAGCAGCTGCAGTTGAAGCGGAGCTTTATGAAAACTTTACGGATGTGGATTGTGTATTTTCCGCAAATCCGAAAGTCGTGAATGATCCAGTAGAAATTAAAGAAATAACGTATCGCGAAATGCGCGAATTATCCTATGCGGGCTTTTCTGTCTTCCATGATGAAGCATTAATGCCTGTCTATAAGATTGGGGTGCCAGTTAACATAAAAAATACAAATAATCCTTCAGCCCCAGGTACTCGAATTGTACCGAGTCGTCCTGCTACAGGTCGTCCGGTTACAGGTATCTCGGCAGACAGCGGCTTTTCAACGTTATATGTGTCAAAATATTTAATGAACCGTGAAGTAGGGTTCGGTCGTAAGCTTCTACAAATTTTAGAAGATGAAAATATTTCATATGAACATACTCCATCTGGTTTAGATGATATTTCGGTAATTATGCGATCCAACCAACTAACACCAGAAAATGAAGCGCGTATTTTAACGCGTGTGAAAAATGAATTGCAGGCAGATGATGTCCAAATGCGTCATGGATTCTCAATGATTGTGATTGTTGGGGAAGGGATGCGTAATAACACAGGTCTTGCGGCACGTGCAGCAACAGCCATATCTAAAACTGGAGCTAATATTGAAATGATTAATCAAGGCTCGTCTGAAGTAAGTCTTGTATTCGGTGTTCTACAAGAGTATGAAAATCGAATTTTACAAGCACTATATGGAGAATTCTTTGCACAAGTGCAAGCATAAGTGAACTCAATACGATAGTTTTATGATAACGATAAAATTATCTAAAAATAAAACGGAGCTACCTTATAAGTAATGCATTCATTGCTTATAAGGCAGCTTTTTCATTTTGGTAGTTACATGGATGTATGAATGCCTCCGAAAAATCAAACACTACTAGAAGGAATAGAGTTTTCTTTTATACAGTAATGCTGTAAAATCGAGTTCGTACATAGATAGGAGGTCGTAATAGATTGAAAAGTTTTTCAATGGGTATGATTTTGTCAGTTATCGGTATTTTAGTTGTCTGTTTAACCATTATGGACATTTTACCAGCATCGACGAAATCTATGAAAATTGTATTTGTTGGGATTGGTTGGGTTTTTATTATAGCCGGTTCAATTATTCGATTTAAAAATTTAAAGCAAAAGCAATAAGAAAATTAGCTAAAATGAATGTTGCAAACATCAAAGTTATGATACAATTTCAAAGAAATAAATAATTTCAATACGATGAAGTTGTTATTTTGTACTATACAAAAAATTCAGAAGGTTCAAATTTGCAGTGTATTCATAATTAAAGAATGAACAGTACAAATTCTTCTTGTAAGAATTTGTTTTTTTATTTACCTCCGCTACAAAATATGGGTTCTCCCGTTTGAAAGGGAGTAGTGAATAACCAATAAATTATATAATCAATAATGGAGGTAAGTAGATCATGATTGTACGTATGGAAGATATAAAAATAATAGATAATTATGTTACGATTCAAACAACAACTCCGATGAAAGTTGTCTCGTCAGCTATGCATAATCCAGGCTTTGGCTACTATACACATCTGCTGAATCGCTCTGTACCCAAAACGTACGATGAACGAAAACCACATCATGAATTACGGTGTTTTTTGCAATCAGCGGGTTTTCCCATCGACAAAACCGTTGCGATGATGACAGCGGTAGACGCTCGTTTCGCAACAATACGTGAATTTACATATGAAGGGTTGCATCTAGTTGTTATGATAACGGCAGGCTTGGGCAATGCCGTCGATATTACACGTGCATTTCATCGACAAGAGCAATATCACGCTGGAACGATTAATACGTGGGTGCTAATCAATGGGAAACAATCGGATGAGGCGCTGTTCCAGGCAATGATCTCTACGACAGAGGCAAAGGTTAAAGCACTAATAGATGAAAATATTACGGACCCTACTACGGGTACATTAGCAACAGGCACGTCAACGGATAGTTTGCTTATTGCATCGACAGAAGAAGGCGATTTCCATCAATATGCAGGCCCTATCACAATGTTGGGCAAAGTGATTGGACATGGTGTTTATGAAACGATGCGTGAGGCCATCCAAAAATACAAAAAAGAGAAAGAGGCGAATCCACTATGATGTTATTAGTGATTGCCTGTATCATTGGCTTATTATTTGATTTAGTTGTCGGTGATCCTCCCAAAATGCCACATCCAGTACGGTGGATAGGCAAACTTATTCAAGCGCAAACCGCCTTGTGGAATAAGGGCAATATGCGAAAATTTCGTGGGATGATTATGGCGCTTGCTGTCGTTGGAACGACCATGTTTGTTGTAACCGTGATTGTAGTGCTTAGTTATCAAGTGAACATCGTGTTTGGAATTCTAATAGAGGGGTTATTAATTGGCGTTGGACTAGCACAGCGTAGTTTAAAAGACGCAGCAATAGCTGTCTATGAGCCTCTTGTCCAAGGAGATTTTACAGAGGCACGTGTGAAATTATCGTGGATTGTTGGGCGAGATACCGATCAGCTTGATGAGGATGAAATTGTTCGGGGTGTAGTAGAAACAGTATCTGAAAATACAAGTGATGGTGTAACCGCGCCACTCTTTTATGCATTTTTATTTGGGGCAATTGGTTTATGGGGATACAAGGCAGTAAACACGTTAGATTCAATGATTGGCTATAAAAATGAAAAATACAAAGATTTTGGTATGTTTGCCGCAAGACTTGATGATGTCCTAAATTTTATTCCTAGCCGTTTAACAGGATTGTTGATGGTACTTGGTACAAAAAATGAAACAACGGTTTCGCTTGGCAAACGCTTAAAACGCTGGGTACAGGATGCTAAAAAACATCCTAGTCCAAATAGCGGTTATTTGGAAGCAGCAACTGCTGTACAGTTAGGCGTACAACTCGGCGGGAAAAATACATATCAAGGTGTTGCATCGTATAGAGCGACGATGGGTAAAAAACTTGTACCGTTAACGAAAGAGCACATTGCAACATCTGTGTCTCATATGCGAATTGCTACACTGCTCTTTACGCTTGTTATGTTAGCAATGGAGGTGTTAATTTTTGCAATTACCTAATCATGGAGCAAATCCGCAAAATGTCTATCAGCAGCTCGGGCTGAAAATGCCGACAGAAGTATTTGATTTTAGTGAGAATGTCAATGCAGCAGGTCCTCCTCCATTTGTTGAGGCACGCTGGCGCACATTTTATCCATTAATTCAGCGTTACCCAGACCCAGATGGTGAACCTTTTTTAACAAAGGTTGCCCATTTTCATCGCATTGAAAAACAGTCAATCGTCTTAGGGAATGGGGCATCAGAGTTATTTACTGTGTTAGCCAGACGCTATGTAAATAAACGTGTTATTGTGATTCATCCGACATTTTCGGAGTACGAACGGACGCTAAAGGCTGCCGGGGCGAATGTTGTGTCAATTGTTGTGGATGACGTTATAAACTATACATTACCAATGACACAACTTTATCAAGAAATGCTTCATGCAGATGCAGTATATATCTGTACACCAAATAATCCAACAGGTGTCTTACCAAAAAAAGAAGAACTCCTCCGCTTAATAGCTTATGGAGCGGAAATAGACTGTGAACTCGTATTGGATGAGGCATTTATTGATTGGGTCAGTGAAGATCATTCATTAATTGGCGAAGTTGCGCATAATCCACATGTTATTGTTGTGCGATCAATGACCAAAATGTATGCCATTCCTGGATTAAGACTCGGCTATTTAGTTGCAAGCAAAATCATAGTTTCAGAGCTAAAAGCAATGTTGTCACATTGGAATCTCAACGCATTTGCGCTTGTTATCGGTGCGGGCTGTTTGGATGAGCATGATTATTGTCAACAGGCAATCGACTATGCCACAACTCAAAGAGAATGGCTCCGACGTTTTTTGCGAGATAACGGATGCCGTGTGACCAATAGTGTGACAAACTATGTATGCTTTTCATTGCCAAGCAACCAACATCCAGATACATTTTTTAGCTTTTGTTTAGGGCAAGGAATTGTCCTGCGCCATACAAAAAACTTTATGGGATTAAATGGTGAATGGTTCCGCATCGGCATTAAGGATGTAACAGCGATGACCTATTTACATAACTGTTTACAAACGTGGTTTAAAGCAAATAAGGGGTGAGAAAAGTGACAACTTTTTATCTAGTTCGACACGGGGAAACAGTTTGGAATAAAGAACATCGATTGCAAGGGTGGTTAGATTCTCCATTGTCTGAAAACGGCATTTTACATGCTAAAAAACTTGGCGAACAATTGAAAAACATTCCCTTTACTGCAGCGTATAGTAGCACAAGCGGTCGTGCAAAAGAAACATTACACTATTTAACGGCAGGTCGTAAGCTAGCAATTCACTATGAGGATGATCTACGTGAAATTTTTTTAGGAAATTGGCAAGGGAAAACAGTGGAGAATATTATGGCGATTAACCGTTTTGACTATGAACTGTATACCAATTATCCAGCGCAATTTGTTGCCACTCACACCGAAAGCTTTGGCGAAGTAACAGAACGAGCGATGTATACGTTAAAAAATATAGCCCAACGTTATCCACATGAACATATTTTAATTGTGTCACATGGAGTAACGATTAAATGCATAATTAATGCCATATTAGAGCGGGGCATTGACCAGCTTTGGACAGCGCCACATATAGAGGGGACAAGCATGACCATCGTAGAACGTACTGAAGAAAGCTGGCACGTTAAGGTTATTGGTAGCACACAACATTTACAATAGAGAGGTGACAACAGTGCCGCTAATTTTTATTTCAGGTGGGGTTCGCAGCGGTAAATCTCACTTTGCCGAACAAGAAGCTGTTTTGCGCTATCAAAATAAAGATTTAATGGACAAACGATTGATATATATTGCTTCTGGTGTTGCCATGGATGTTGAAATGGAAAAACGAATAGTGCGCCACCAGACTGATCGTTTAAAACAAGCGATTGCGTGGCATACAATTGAAGCACCTTATCAAATACAGGATGCCTTTCATACGTTAGTTGAAGGGGATATTGTACTTTGGGACTGTGTGACGACATGGCTGACCAATGCCTTTTATGAAGGATTTGATAGTGGAACACCATGTGTAGAAAAGCCAGGTTGTCTAGAGGATAAAATATGGTTTATGAAAAGTGCAGTGTTGACGTTACTTGACAAAAAGGTGACGCTTTTTGTCGTTTCGAATGAACTTTTTGATGAACCGCCATATGGAAATGAGGAGGTCGAATTGTACCGCCAATTGCTCGGCAATCTCCATCAATGGTTTGTTTCGATTTCACAGGAAGCCTATGAAATCAATTATGGTATCGTCAAGAAATGGAAATAACCTTAAAGCTTTGTATGGTGTGATTGACACGCAAAAAGAAGCGAACGGGAATTTCTAGAAGGCACGTAGCATGGAAGATGACTTTACGTTGCTCCTGTAAACGTTTGCTTTTCATGTCCTATTGGCAATGAATCTTCTAGATTTTTTAATTTTCGCATGAATAAAAATTGGTTGAGATAACACGAAAGAAAGAAGGCAAGGCGATGAAAACTATATGGCACAGTGTATTGCTGGGATTTCAATTTTTTACAGTTTTGCCTGTACATAAAGAAATTCCGTTATCTAAAGGGACAATTACTGGAATGTTTGCATTTTTACCTTGGATAGGTGCGCTGATGGGAGCTGTTGTTGCAGCGATAATCTACTGTTTAACACAATGGACAGCCAGCAGTGAAGTCCTCTTAACATTTATGATTATCGGTTTATTTGCATTATTTACAGGAGGCTTACATCTAGACGGTTTTATCGATATGGGAGATGCTTATTTTTCTTATCGCGATCGCGACAAGCGACTTGAAATTTTAGATGATCCGCGAGTTGGGGCATTTGGTGTACTATCTGTGTTATTTCTAGTGTTAGGAAAATTCGTTGTGCTACATGAACTTTTTGTACAGAACAAACTTTCATTATGGATGCTTGTCTTTATCCCTTTACTGACACGTGTAGGAATGAGTTTCTATTTTCTATCGTTACAATGTTCGAAGGAAAAAGGACTTGCTTATTTTTTTAAAACACATATACATCATCGTTTACTGATAAGCTTGATGTTCCTTACGCTTATACTTGCTTATTGTGGTGTGTTCGTAGTTTTAAGCTTTTCAATGGTGCCATTGTTATTAATGGTCGTTTTAGTCATAGCATTTGTATTGTTTCGGCAGTTTACAGTGCGTAATTTTGGCGGAGTTTCGGGTGATTTGCTAGGTGCTTCAATTGAAGGAATGGAGGTTGTGCTATGGGTGACATTGTTACTGTTCGTTTAATGAGACATGCACCGACAAAAGAAAATGTGGAAAAGCGTTATATTGGCTGGACAGATTCTTCCTTAGCACATGCGTCGGCGCTTCCAATAGTCAATGATTTTGTTAGAAAAGTATATGGCAGTGATTTACGTCGTTGTCAAGAAACGGCGAAATGTTATTTTCCACAAGCTAGCTATATAGCCGATGCGAGATTTCGAGAGACGAATTTTGGTGATTTTGAAGGCAAAACATATGACCAATTAAAGACAGATTCTCGGTACCGTAGATGGTTAGATGACCCAATGAAAAATGCGCCACCAAACGGTGAAAGATTTGATCAGTTTTGTGAGCGAGTAGTCGCAGGTTTTTTAGCGTTACCAAAAGATGAGGATGACTATTATCTCGTCGTTCATGGTGGGGTGGTGCGAGCGTTACTTGTTGCATTTGCTCCTCAACAAGAGGCTTTTTGGTCATATCAAGTACCCCATAATGGCCTATTTACGCTAACGTTTTCCCGAGCAGCTTGGAAGGAGGGAGCTAGATGCATGTCTTTATCGGAGGAGCCTATAACGGAAAAACCGCTTATGTAGAGCGATTACTAAAAGATTATCACTATACGATAATTGATGGCGAACTACCAGATGTTGCACCTGATTGTGATGCACTAATTATTAAAAATTTAGAACAATGGCTCGTAAAACGCAATTTGGAGGAAGATGAAGCCATTATCCATCACATTTTAACAACACTTAAAAGCCTTGAAAAAAACTGTGTAGTGTATATGATTGTAACCGATATGGGACGTGGTGTTGTACCGATGGAAAAGCAAGCAAGACTATTGCGTGACACGTGTGGTCGCTTGTATCAGGCGTTATTTGCAGAAGCAAAACAAGTAAATCGTATTTGGTATGGCATTGCAGAATGTATTAAATAAACGAGTTTAGGCTTCAGTAGAATACTTGTAGAAAAGAGGAAATGGAATGAATCGACAAAAATTAATGAGTTTGACATTAACAGCCATGGTTGCGGCGATTTGTGCAGTTGGGGCAGTTATTAAAATTCCGTCTTTTGTATCATCGGCGGCACTCGACTCAGCGCCAGCATTTTTAAGCGTTGCATTTTTATCGCCTGTATTGGCAGGAGTAGCAGGGTTAATCGGTCATTTGATTACAGCACTGACATCTGGTTTTCAGCTTGGACCTTTGCATCTTATTATTGCGGCCGAAATGTTTATTGTTGTATGGCTATTCGGTGTGATGCACAAAAAAGGTATGCATTTTTGGAAATGGCCGGTTGCGCTTATATTGAACGGTGTGATCGCACCACTCCCATTTTATTTCATCATTAGTCCAGCGTTTTTCTGGGGCTCATTAACGAGTATTTTCATGGCAACTGTCATCAATTTATTGATTGTCGCTGTCGTGATGCCAATACTCTCGAAAGTGTTTGTTCGTAAGGCAGGGCGAGCAAATTGAGAAATGCAGTAAAAATAGGGAATCTGATTGTTACAACAGATAATGCTGCTGCCATCGGAGAAAAACCTCAAGATGTCGTATCGGCTCCGGATACATTAACGGCCTATTTAACTGGGCGCGTCACTTTTCTAGAACAGCTTGCAGGCGATGCTCTACCCAGTCATATTATTCTTGCCAACTTTTCAGGTGATGAGGCGTGGTCTCGTTATGTCGTAGGACTTGCGCAAGTTTTTGAAGAAGCAGGTCTACCATGTCCACCTGTAAATGGCAGTTCAGAATCCAATATGCCGACAGTGCAATCGGGATTATCTGTAACCATGTTAGGTGAAATACAAACAAGGTCGCCATTTGTTCGTGACAACCTGATTTGGTATACGTATGGACTGCCACTCGTTGGCAATGAAGTGCTTGCGAAGCCTGAAGATGTGGCCCAACTACAACCCATTTACCAAGCTTGGCGCGAGGAAATTGTGCAACAAGTTTGGCCGGTAGGTTCTCAAGGCTTACAAGCAGAATTTTCAAGACTTTTTGGGCAACAACAAATTAAAAGTTCGCTGGATGTAGGAAAAACAGCAGGGCCATGTGCGGTAATTTTACTAGGAATTAATCCAGAAAAAGAGCAACTGGCACAAAAAATTTTTACTAGAAATTTTGAGAAACTGCGTAAAACTGCATTGGAATAGGGCTTGCTTCGAGCAAAAGTAGCGTTTTCGAGAATACAAGGGGCAAAACGCCTATTGAAACGTTAAACACAATATGTTAGATTTGTTTAGGAGTTAAAACACTATATATAGTATATTGGACAAGCGGTACCAGTATGGTTTAAAAGGGAATTCGGAAATAGAGATATCTAAAGCCGAAGCTGTCCCCGCAACTGTAAGTGCTGACAAATAATTAGGATGCCACTGTGAAAGAACGGGAAGGCAATTATTTGAAGGAAGCATGAGCCAGGAGACCTGCCGAGTTGTTCAAGACAGCAACACATCTTCGGGGATTGAGAAGTGGAGGCGAGAGATTTGTCCACTTCGATGTGTACATGTCCTTCATTTCCATTTCCGATTTTACAGCGATTACGCAACCGAAACATGGTGTGTAATCGCTTTTTTGTGTGCGCTGATAGAAAGGGAGAGAATGGGAATATGACAATTCAAATCGAACAACAGATGGCTAAGTTAAAGAAAAGTTACACAGAGGAGGAGCTTGAAAGCTTTGTAAGATTATCGGATAGATGGCTACGAAAAAATGACAATGCAACATTTGAAGCTTGGGCGGATGCGATGATTTTACAAACACTTAGTCTTATTGATGAGGAAGAGCCATATTGGACATTTGTTGCTGCCCAAATTTACTTAGAAAAATTGTATGATCAATTTGCTACCCGTCGTGGCGTGGGGGTGGAAGATGTCTATAAGGTATTTCCGGAGCAACTTGCTCGCTATACCGAGGCAGGGCTTTATCATGACTGTTTAACGACGAAGTATAGTGAACTAGAGCTAGTCGAGCTTGCGTCTTATCTTGAACAGAGTCGTGATGAACTGTTTACGTATATCGGTTTAAAAACGTTAATGGACCGCTATGTTGTGCGTGATTATACAAAAACACCTGTAGAATTACCGCAAGAGCGTTGGATGGTCATTGCAATGACATTAATGCAAGATGAAACGGAAAACCGCTTAGAAAAAGTACGAGAATCGTATTGGGCGATGAGTAATTTATATATGACGGTTGCAACACCGACATTGTCAAATGCCGGAAAAACACATGGCCAGCTTTCAAGCTGCTTTATTGATACGGTAGATGATAGTTTACAAAGTATTTATGATACGAACACAGATGTAGCAACATTATCGAAATACGGGGGCGGTATAGGCGTTTACATGGGGAAAATCCGTAGTCGCGGCTCCTCTATTAAAGGGTTTAAAGGCGCATCTAGTGGAGTACTGCCTTGGATCAAACAGCTTAATAATACAGCGGTGTCAGTGGATCAGCTTGGTCAACGCCAAGGCGCAATCGCTGTTTATTTAGATGTTTGGCATAAAGATGTCTTTACGTTTTTAGATTTACGTTTAAATAATGGAGACGAACGATTACGCGCACATGATATTTTCACTGGTTTATGTTTACCAGATATTTTTATGGAAGCAGTCGAAGCGCGTGGAGAGTGGCATTTATTTGACCCACATGAAGTACGTGAGCTAATGGGCTTCTCACTCGAAGATTGTTATGATGAGCAAAAAGGACAAGGCTCTTTCCGAGATAAATATGCGTCGTGCATTGCCAATCCACTATTAAGTCGAGAAGTGGTGCCGGCAATCGATATTATGAAGCGTATTATGCGTTCACAGTTGGAAACAGGTGTACCATTTATGTTTTACCGCGATGAAGTAAATCGCATGAATCCAAATAAGCACGAAGGGATGATTTATAGTTCAAATTTATGTACTGAAATTTTCCAAAACATGTCGCCAACGCAATTCGAATCCATTACGTTAGAAGATGATGTGATTGTGACACGTCGTAAGCCTGGAGATTTTGTTGTATGTAATTTATCTTCTGTCAATTTAGGGAAGGCTGTTCCGGCTGGTGTGTTAGAGCGTTTAATACCGATTCAAGTGCGCATGTTAGATAATGTCATTGCCTTAAATACTATTCCTGTGAAACAAGCGGAGCGTACTAATGCTCGTTATCGTGGAATTGGGCTAGGGACATTTGGTTGGCATCATTTACTTGCCTTGAAGGAAATTCAATGGGAGTCGGATGAGGCAGTTGACTATGCTGATAAATTATACGAGCATATTGCATACTTAACGATTCGTGCATCGAGTGCACTTGCGCGAGAAAAAGGTGCTTACCCATTATTTGAGGGCTCTGACTGGCAAACAGGTGCTTATTTTGACAAGCGTAGCTACAACAGTGACAAGTGGCAAGCATTGCGTGCGGATGTCGCGAATTATGGAATGCGCAATGGGTATGTAATGGCAGTAGCACCAAATTCATCGACATCTATTTTGGCAGGCAGTACGGCAACGATTGATCCGATTTTCCAAAAGAGTTACTCCGAGGAGAAAAAGGATTACAAAATTCCTGTTACAGTACCGGACTTATCACCCGTAACGACTTGGTATTATAAGTCTGCTTACTTTATTGATCAAAACTGGACGATTAAACAAAATGCAGCACGTGCCCGTCATATTGACCAAGGCATATCGCTTAATTTATATGTGCAAAATACGATTCAGGCAAAAGACTTACTCGCTTTACATCTAAATGCTTGGGCAAGTGGCGTGAAAACGACTTATTATGTGCGTTCAACATCCGTTGAATTGCTAGAATGTGAGTCTTGTGCGAGCTAGGAGGAATAGAAAATGACAACAATTACGAAACGAAAAATGATGGATAAGGAGGCGCCAAACCGTTCGACAGCCATTGTGAACGGGCGCTCTTCTAATATTTTAAACTGGGATGATGTGCGTTTTAGTTGGGCGTACCCAAAATATAAAAAAATGCTTGGGAACTTTTGGACACCTTTTGAGATTAATATGAGCAATGATGTCAAACAATTTCCAACTTTATCAGCGGATGAACAGGAATCATTTTTGAAAATTATTGGCTTACTGGCGCTGTTAGACAGTGTACAAACGGATTTTGCGGGCAAGGTGGCGGACTATTTAACGGATTCGAGCCTTAATGCCTTAATGATTATTTTAGCGCAACAAGAGGTGATTCATAATCATTCCTATTCTTATGTTTTATCCAGTATTGTAAATAAAGATGAACAAGACCGTACATTTGACTTTTGGCGCACGGAGCCAGTGTTAGAGCGTCGCAATGATTTTGTGATGAAAGGCTATCAAGCATTTGCAGAGGAACCAAATGTTGAAAATATGTTAGAGGCCATTGTCTATGATGTTATTTTAGAAGGCTTATTTTTCTATTCAGGCTTTGCCTTCTTCTACCATTTAGCACGCAATCAAAAAATGGTGGCTTCGTCAACAATGATCAATTATATCAACCGTGATGAACAGCTACATGTGGATTTATTTGTGAAAATCTATCAGGAATTGCTAGCGGAATTTCCTGAATATGATACACCAGAACGAGCGGCGCGTGTGCAGGAGATTTTCCGTGAAGCGGTTCAACTTGAAATCGATTGGGCAAATGAAGTCATAGGTGAAAAAATCGAAGGACTCGATGTGGAAGATGTCCATGATTATGTCCATTTTTATGCGAATGTACGTTGCCACCAACTAGGGGTAGAGCGTCCGTTTGAGGGTTATCGAAAAAATCCATTAAAATGGATTAAAGCATACGAGGATGTAGACTTAGGAAAGACAGATTTCTTTGAGCAACGATCCCGTCAATATGTAAAAGTAAATGTAGAAGATAACGGCTTCGATGACTTGTAATTTAATATAATATAATTGTTTGAGTGCCTGTCACTCTATCCACTTGGCTTTTGCGTAGCATTATGTAAGCCACAACTCCCGCTTTTGCGCCGTATGTTGTGACTTTCTGTATGTGAGTTCCCGCAGAAGTTCAAGTGGATTTTTACTTTCTAGCCAGAAAATTGTTTAAGTGCCTGTCACTGAATTCAACTGAATTCAGTTGCCAATTGGGAATGATTTTCAGTTATAATGAATAGCGTATGTGATTTACAAGGAACGGAGACGAAAGAATGCAAGTAGTTAAACAGTTAGGGAGGTATTTAGGGCCCTATAAATTTTTTACACTGATTGCCCCTATTTTAATGGTGCTTGAGGTAACGATGGATTTAATCCAACCAACCATTATGCAACATATGATTGATACAGGAATAGCAAATGGTGACAATCCATATGTCTTTAAAATGTTCGTGTTAATGCTGATGAGTGCGGTTCTTGGACTAGTAGGGGGGATTGGGTGCTCTTTTTATAGTTCCAAGGCGGCTATTCACTTTGCCTCTGATATCCGTCAATCGTTGTATGAAAAAATGATGACGTATTCGGCAAAGGAACATGATACTTTCACTACAGGTAAGCTCATTACCATTTTAACAAGTGATGTGGAAAGTGTTCAACGTGCGTTTATGATGACGTTACGTATTTTTGTTCGTGGCCCGTTGTTATTTATTGGTGCTGTTATTATTGTTTTTGTAACAGCTCGCGAGTTATTTTCTATTTTACTAGTAATTGTGCCGATTTTAATATTGGCCATGTATTTTTTTACAAAATATTCAGGTATTTTATATCGAAAAGTACAAGAGGCTATTGACGGGGTTAATACAAAATTACAGGAGAATTTAGCGGGTATCCGTGTGGTGAAAGCGTTTCGACGTGAAAAGCATCAGGTAGAGCAGTTCGCTATGCACAATGACACGCTAACGAAACGTTTTATTACGGCAGAACAAATAGTAGGAATACTTGTACCGTTTACGATGTTTGTCGTCAATATCGGCATTGTTGCGGCACTTTGGCTAGGTGCCATTAAAGTGGAAACAGGTACTTTGCAAGTTGGTGTCATACTTGCGTTTATAAACTATTTAACGATTATTTTAAATGGACTCATGTCTTCCAGTATGGTGCTAATGCAAATTGCTCGTGCTCTTCCTTCAGGGGAGCGTATTGTGGACGTCCTAAATAGGGAAGTGGCAGTGACAGAAGTAGCACAGCCGATTACGACGTCCATCCAAGGAATGATAGACTTCCAAAATGTAAGCTACCGCTATTATGAAAATTCGGAAGATGTCCTGAAAAACATTACATTTTCTGTAAAGGTGGGGCAAACAATTGGGATAATTGGTAAAACGGGGAGTGGTAAATCAACACTAGTAAAACTATTACCACGACTAGTTGACCCGACAAGTGGAGTTATTTTGCTAGATGGAAAGCCATTACATCAATATGCATTGGAAACGTTACGAAAACATATTGGGTTTACCTCGCAAAAGGCTTTACTATTTTCAGGGACAATTGAAAAAAATATACGTTTTGGGAAGGAAGAAGCGACACAACAGGAATTACAGCTGGCACTTGATGCGGCTTGTGCAACTGAATTTGTGGCGAAACTTGAACAAGGGCTAGCACATGAATTGTCACAAGGGGCAACGAACTTATCTGGCGGTCAAAAACAGCGCATAGCACTAACCCGCGCATTTGTAAGACAACCAGTTATCCTTGTCTTAGATGATACAACGTCCGCTCTAGATAGCGCATCTGAAAAGCAAGTACAGCAGGCGATTAACGAGCAATTTCAAGAAACAACAACATTTATTGTTGCATCTAAAATTACTTCCATTCAACAGGCAGATGTAATTATAGTGTTAGAGGATGGCAAAATTGTTGGGCAAGGAACGCATCAGCAATTAGTACAAAATAATGAACCGTACAAAGCAATCTATGCTTCACAGCAAAAGGCTGGTGAACGACAATGAGTCAAAGTCAACCAAAGCAAATGAATTTTGGACGTGGACCACGAATAGGCGGACCAGCAGAAAAAGCTCAAAATCAAAAAACAACGCTCTTACGTGTATGGCACTATATCAAACAACAAAAAGTAGGATTGTACTGTTCGGTATTTTTCGTGATTGCTTCGACATGTTTAAGCTTAGCTGGACCATATCTAATCGGACATATTGTGGATGACTACATTATGAAAAAGCAAATAGGAGGGACAATTCGACTTAGTATTGTTCTTGCCTGTGTATTTACTGTCGCATCTATTTTTACTTGGTTACAAACGTATGTCATGATTCATGTCGCGATGAAAACGATTCGCACATTACGTCTTGAACTATTTAAAAAACTGCAAACATTAACAGTGAAGTTTTTTGATCAACGCGCACTCGGTGATTTAATGAGCCGTGTGACCAATGATATTGATAATTTGAATACAGCGTTAGCCCAGAGTGTAACACAAATCGTATCGTCGATTTTAACAGTCATCGGAGTAAGCATCGCGATGTTTGTCTTGAGCTGGCAATTGGCTATTGTTACGCTCATTATTATCCCTTTGATTGTTTTCACAACTAAACAAATTGTCAAGCGCAGTAGTAAAAACTATGCAGCTCGTCAACGCGATTTAGGAAAGCTAAATGGAACGATTGAGGAAATGATAACAGGTGCAGAGGTCGTTACACTTTTCGGTAAAGAGCAGCAAGCAATCGAAACTTTTCGATTACAAAATAACAACCTTCGAAATTCAGCACAACGCGCCGAAATAACGTCCGGCTTACTAGGGCCAATCAACAACTTTATGAATAACTTAGGGCTAGCGGTCGTCATAGGTACAGGGGCATTTTTGACTGTGAAAGGTCTAGTAACTGTCGGAATTATTGCGGCATTTGTCACATACACGCGTCAATTTTTCCGTCCACTTAATCAACTGTCGAACTTATTAAATACGTTTCAATCAGCGATTGCAGGGGCAGAACGAGTTTTTGAAATTTTAGATGAACCTTCAGAAGTGGCAGATAAACCACAGGCAATTGATTGTCACAGATTAAAGGGAGAGGTTGCGTTTCAACAAGTATCTTTCAGCTATTTGCCAAATAAGCCGATACTAAAAAATATTACTTTCCATGCCAAGGCAGGAGAAACAATTGCACTAGTGGGTCCTACAGGCTCTGGTAAAACGACGATTATTAATTTGCTGACTCGTTTTTATGATGTGGATGCAGGTGAGATTCTTATTGATGGCCACAATATTGAGGGGTATAAAAGGGCCACGATTCGAGAGCGTGTTGGCGTAGTATTACAAGATACCTATTTATTCACGGGCACTATTCGTGAAAATATTCGCTTTGGTAAGCTCGATGCGACCGATGAAGAGGTCGAAGAAGCGGCTAAAATTGCCAATGCGCATAATTTTATTAAATACTTACCAGCAAGGTACGATACGGCTATACAGGCTGGAGGAGGAAATTTAAGCCAAGGGCAAAGACAACTTCTAGCGATTGCGCGCGCTATTTTAGAAAATGCTGATATTTTAATTTTGGATGAAGCCACATCTAGCGTTGATACGCAAACAGAGGTGGATATTCAAAAAGGATTACAACATTTAATGCAAGGACGCACAAGTTTTGTCATCGCACACCGTTTGAAAACGATTGAAAATGCCAATCAAATTTTAGTTATTCAACAAGGGGAAATTGTTGAACAAGGTAACCATCAACAACTGATGCAACAACAAGGGATTTACAACAATCTCCAGCAAAAACTACTGTTAGAACAAGAACAGCCAAGTGTCTAAACCCTTTTAAATTTCCTATAAAAAATGAATAGCAATCATTTACAGAACCCTTCATCTTAAGTGCACGAAATAAGATGGAGGGTTCAATTTTTGACAAGTAGTCGCATATAGATGGTAAAGAAAATGGATACGGCTACGTCTTAGGTCTTAGATGAAGTTAAAGCCAAGGGTCGTTTCCATAAAGCGAGAATCAGATAAAATGAAATGAATAGGATATGAAAAAGTAGGAGGAAATAATGTGAAAAAAATATTGGTTTTAGCTTTCATGATGTGTGGCTCGTTGTTCGTTTTAAGCGGTTGTTTTTCTGTGATTCCAGAGAAGGAAAAAGAAGATACCTTTCAGGTAAAAAAGGATGATGCACAAAAATTAGATGTTGAAATAAATCTAGGCGTTGGGGAAATGACGGTTTCAAAAGGTGCGAAAGAATGGTTAGAGGGAAGTGCCCAGTATAACGTTAATAAATTAGCACCAGAAGTGAAGTATAAGCTACGTGGCAATACAGGTGAAATTGATATTGATCATAAAGGCTCTAGTAAAGTGAAGATTGGTAATACAAAAAATTTATGGGATGTCCAATTAAATGAAGACATTCCAATGGATCTTTCGATAGAAACGGGTGCATCAAAAGCAATGCTTGATTTACGAGGACTGAAACTTGAAAAATTAGATATTGAAACAGGGGTAGGCGACCTAAATGTTGACTTAGGTGGCGATTGGAAAAAAAGCTTCAAAACAAATATTGAAACGGGTGTTGGGCAAACTACGGTCATTTTACCATCAGAAGTCGGTGTAAAAATAACGACCGAAAAAGGCATTGGTTCGATGAATCTAGAAGGCTTTATTGCAAAAGGTCAAGGGATTTATGTGAATGAGGCGTTTGAAAAGGCAGATATAGTGCTTGAGGTGAACTCAGAGTTAGGCGTAGGCGATGTTACATTCAAACTAGATAAGTAACTACCTACTACAATACGATCAATTTAAGCGTCAAATACAACAGGTGAATTGTATTTGACGCTTATTTTATGTTAGCTTAAAGAAAGCAAGCGTAATTGAAGGAGCGAACGGATTGAGAATTTTTACATATAAACAACCTGTAACGATTGAATCGGCGAAAGTAGTTCAAATAGTGAATGAGGAAGGAAACGTCTCATCAACTGTACAGCGGATTTACTCCAATGGATTGAAAAAAGCTTTTGACCGTACGATGGATTATCGATATTTTGTACAATTTGATGTCAGTACAGTGGACGGACAACGTCTTTTCACCTGTAAAAAAGTATCGCGACGTGGGCGTGTGCATTTCAAAGGCAAGGACTTTGTAACAGGTAAAGACTATATGATTGCCTATGACGGCTGGCAAATCATGATTCCAGATTTAATCATAACAGATGGTCAACAAAAAATAATGCTGAATAAGGAGATGGAAGGCTGGTCTGTGTTTACGTTGGATGAACAGCCAATTGCACGCTGGCAAGCGATTTATCAAGAAACACATTTTGATATTACGCTGGAAATTGAAGCAACGAGCCCGATTCAACATGAAGCATTTTTTATTGCCATAGGACAGGCTGTCTTATTTGTCGGAGCATAGTGAGAAAAGCACCTTTCATAAATGAGAGGTGTTTTTTTGATGTAATCAATTTCATCGTTATTGCACTATTATAATGTTAATTATAGTAAAATTATCCTGTCGACCAGTGGAGATGAATGGTGTTATTGTGAAAGTAGATGAACGACAGGATGGTCGTCTTGCTCCGCGTGCTTGGATTCGTAAAATAAACGAGCAAACGATATTCGTAGCCATTTACTCACAACATACGACCAATCAAACAACGTATATGAATATTGCTTTACCATTACCTTTTTCAACAATGATAGGTATTTTATATGTATATGAGCAAGACGGAAAATTACATATAACAAGCTCCAAAACAGGGGAAGCAGGTATATATTTAGCATTCAAACAAAATATATTGAGACTGCCCTTAAATGAGCATTTTACGATTACTGCTAAAAATGATACAACTTTAACGGCGATACATACGATGCGCATTTTTGGATTGTCTTTTTTACGCATAGATTATCAAATAGAACGAAGATAAATGACTATTCTACAATAATAAAAAATAACCGAAAGAAAGAAAAGAAGTGTTAGATTGACGAACGTCGATTTAACACTTTTTTGCTGTGAACGTTATTATCTGCTACTGGGAGGAGTTGCATAATTAGTCTTGTTATCTATTTTATCTTCACAAAGATAGAGCATTTAATTTCATCTTAATAGCATAGAGAAAAATCACTATCGAATTAGTCCATTTTTGTAAATATTAGTTTCATGTCCTGATAAAATTGTATTTTTTAACTATAACAGCAATAGATATGGGCGAAAAGTCTTGTTTGATAATTTTTCTTTTTTGTAAAAATTATAATTCAATAGAAGGAAAAGTAATGTTGAAAATCAAAAGGATGCTAAAAAACACAAAGAAACCTCTGTTTTATTCAACTAATTATAAGAAAAAATATTATTTCATCCTAAAGCTAATTAAAAATGGTAGATTACTAATATTAAGCAATACAGTTAAATTTTTTACCGATTGCCTGTTATTTTTTAGAGAAGAAATAGAATAGTCGAAGGGGATTGCCAAAAAAAAAACGATAATAAGAAGGAGAAATTAACAATGAATTTTAAATCGATTAGTAAAAGAATTGTATTTTCATTTAGTATTGTTGTTGCCGTTATTGTTTTATACATTGCTTTTAATTTTTACGAAATCACACAAAGTAACCAAGCGACAGAACAAATTGTGGATGAGGAGTTGCAATTATTAATTGCTGATTATGAGTTAGCATCTACTATTGGCTTAAGAATTGCCACAGCAAGGGGCTATGTATTATCTGGCAATGAAAAATATAAAACAATTTATGATGAAAATGTAGAACGAGCGCTTGCCAATGAAAAAATACGTTTAGCTATTGCTGAATCAGCGGAATTTAACAAGTATGCTGAAATGGCAAAAGAATGGAGTAGCTATGTTCAAAGCGAGGTTTTTGATGTATACGATCAAGGAAATAAGGAATTAGCCATACATAATTTAGCTGCAATGGATGAAAAAGCGACAGAAATTCGTGAGGGATATGAGGCATTAGCAGCACAACGGAAACAATCAATAAATACTGTAGGAGATACACTTATTACCGATGGGGAGCGTAAGCAAACTATAAGTATTATTGTAGGAATTAGCATTGTCTTTATCGCCATTATGATCGCGTTAATTAGTGCTCGTATTATTTCGAAGCCTATTATCTTAATTACAAATCGCATGAAGAAAATTACAGATGGGGATTTAAGCGAACCTGCACTAAATGTAACATCAAAGGATGAAATAGGGCAATTAACCGAAGCAACAAACACGATGTCCCAAATTTTAAATAATTTATTAAAACATATTCAAACGGTGTCAAATGAAGTTGCCGCCCATAGTGAGGAACTAATGCAATCTGCTACAGAAGTAAAAGAGGGGACAGAGCAAGTGGTAGAAACAGTTGCAGAAATTGCAAGCGGAACAGAAGTGCAAGCGAGTAATGCATCTGATGTGGCAACAAGTATGACGGACTTTTCAACGAAAGTAACGGATGTCAATCAAAGTAGTAGGGATGTCTATCAGTTTTCTGAATCTGTAATGAAGCTAACAGAAGAAGGGAAAGGGCTTATGGAAGCTTCTACACAACAAATGATGACAATTGACTATATTGTAAAAGATTCAGTTGAAAAGGTGGATGAATTAAATAAACAAACACAGGAAATATCTAAAATTGTTGCGGTAATTCATGATATTGCAGCGCAAACAAATCTACTGGCGTTAAATGCAGCGATTGAAGCGGCACGTGCAGGAGAGCATGGCAAAGGATTTGCAGTAGTAGCAGATGAAGTTCGAAAACTGGCAGAGCAAGTATCTTCATCTATTAGTGAAATTACAAGTATCATTCAAATAATCCAAGATGATTCAACCATTGTGACATCCTCTCTCGAAAAAGGCTATGGAGAAGTTGCAAAAGGTACAACACAAATTGTTTCGACGAATGAGACATTTAGTGAAATTGCAAATGCTGTTTATTCGATGTCATCGAGCATCGTCAATATGTCAACGAAGCTAGAAGAAGTTGTACAAAATACGATGACTATTAATAAATCAGTGGATGAAATTGCCGCTGTGTCTGAGCAATCGGCAGCAGGTATTCAGGAAACTTCAGCAACGATAGAACAAGCTGCTAGCTCAATGGATGAAATAAAAAATAGTTCTAGTCATCTAGCTGAAATGGCTGAAAACTTAAATGATCTTATTGGAAAATTTAAATTATAAATAAGGTTAAACACGATTGGATACCACATCAAAAAAACAACAAATAAAACTATAAACAAAACCAGTAAGAGGCGAATGTATCGCTCACTTGCTGGTTTTTTTCTTACGTGTTGTTGGTGATTACCTTTTAAAAATAGACTTTTAAATGGATAAACGATGAAATGCTCATTTATTTGGAAAAATTGAATAATCGTAAGCTCAATGGGGATATAAATAGGATGAATAGGTTGATTTGTGACGTACTTATTAAAGTACAACATGTAAACGACGGGAGGCATGTGGATGGCAACACTTGTAGTAAAAAAAGGGATAATGCATCGTTATCAAAATATCAATCAGGCGCTGCAAGACGCTGAAGTTGGAGATGCTATAGAAATTCGGGATGGTATCTATGAAGAAAGTATAGAGATTTCAAAAAGGTTAACCCTTTATGGTAAAGGGGATGTTACGATTAAAGGTGGCGTGTTTATTCGTTACCATACGCATGTAGACATCCGTAATATCCGATTTAGTCAAGGCCACGGCATTTATGTGAAAGGGGATCTACAGCTTGAAAACTGCATCATCGAAAAGCAACAAGTGAGTACCCAAGTCACTGTTAACTTTGGTACTTTAGTGATGAAAAATGTTGATATACTGGCAGGGACAACTAATCAATTTGGTATGCGGATAGATAATGGATCAAGTGTAATGCTGATTGAATCAACATTACACCAGCATACGAAAGCACAAATTATTGCGCAAAATAGTGAAATTTCATTGTCGAAGTGCATGTTGCTAGAGGGCACGATGAATGGAATTTTTGCCATACGAAACGTTAACATGGTCATAGAGGATTGTGAAATTCATGGGCATGAAAAAACTCAAATCGTTGCAGCGTCCAGTACAATTTCTTTAGTCAACACGCTTATTCACGAAGGAAGAGATGTAGGCATTCAAGTATTTAGCGGCTCAAAATTAACAATCGATCAATGTGAAATCAAGCAACATGCTGAAACAAATGTCGTTGTCCATGAAAGCGAACTTGTAGCGTCTGATAGTTGCATTGCGAAAAGTAATGGGAATGGACTGTATATAGGCGAAAAATCAAAGGCTATTATCTATGATTGCCAGTTATATGGCCATAAAAAGCCACAGTTGTTTATAGAGAATAGTAAAGCTGAGATTCGAAAATGCCAGGTGACCAATGGCAGCACAACGGGTATCACCATTTTCAACGAAGCCAATGTCATAATGACTGAATGTACGATCCATCATCATACACAATTTCACGTAATTGTTGATGCGAGTGGTCTTGTGCTCGATCAATGCATCATTCAATTTGGGCAAACAGGTGGAATTTATGGAAATGATCATGCCAAAATTACTTTAAAAAATTCACGCATACAGGAATTAGAAAGTCATCATATTTATATTAATAATGCGCGTCTTTTTGTCAACGATTGTGCCTTTCACCATATAGTTGGTAATGGAATTACGTGTATTGATGCCATTGTTGAAGTAGTAGACAGTCAATTCATGAAATGTAAACAAAGTCCTTATTCTATATTTTGGTCTGATAAGTCAATGGGGCGCATCCAAAATTGTGCAATCAACGACACCGAGCGAACTTTTTTGGCCATGACCAATCAATCGCTTCTTGAACTCGTCAATAGCACCTTATCAAATGTTAAAACAGCGGCAGTTGTACAGGAACAGAGCCAATTATATATTCGGGGGCCAATACAAGCGGGGAGATGTCAAAAAGATGACTCCTCAAGAATTATTCATATAGACTTACAACAACCAACGAGTAAAAAAACACAACGAATTGTCGATAAATTAAGTACATGTAACGGAAGCAATGTTGAAGATTGAAAAATGAAAAAGAGTAGTTTCAAACTTTTGAAATTACTTTTTTTATGTCTGTTACAAGTCAAATGGTAAACATGGAGGTTTCAATTATAAGAAAAGGGGTATAAACAGTAGGGTTGGACGTCCAATACCATTTATATTCCATTTTTTACTATGCTATAAAAGTGTCTTATGTGTGAAAGGTTAAAGACTTTTGCGAGATAAAATACTTGAAGAGGACGAATATTTCATGCAAAATATGGACAAAGATTCATAAAATTCGACAAAAAAATTATTTATTTGTAAGAAAATTGCCCACTTTTTTGTGCACGATACATTATGTTGAGAAAACTTGGAATTTATTCGGAAGTAAATTTAAAATATTTGTAATATTATATTCAAAATAACAATGTTTGTTTTTTTAGAAGAAAATATTGTTAGAAAATTTAGTTTTTAGATTGCTTAATTTGTAGGTTATATCCTATAATTAGTAAAAATGGTTCATTAATAATATTGTCTGTCTGTAGTACTAGACCTTTGGATAATGTTTTTGGAATAATGAAATATTTTTGAATTTGGAAATGGGGTGAGAAAAGATGTTTGGGCTTTCGAAAGAAGAAATTATGATGATGCTAAAGAAAGTTGAATTAGCAGATAGCCAAAAAATTGCAATAGCTGATATATTTCATCAAAATAATCTGTTAATTGAACAACAGCTAGCATTTATTATCCATCTAGTAATAGATGAGCGCGAACGAAATACGTCAAACAATACATATTTAAATTAATATCAAGCGATTTTGTCAAAGCAATAAACGATGTGTCTTGATATTATGCATAGAACAAATTATTAAAATCATGTGAGCCAAAATGGTAAGGCTTACATCACAATATATGTAAAAAGAAGATATCACAGTTTTTTTGTTGTGTACAAAATAACTGTGATTTTTTCGTATATAAAACGAAAGCTAAAAAAACTGTGATTTGGCAAAAAATGAAACTTAGACCTATTATAAACGTATAAAGGTAGAAATAGAAAAGAAAGGAGGTATGCGAAGATTTATTCACCGGCCAAAACACCTAGGGGGATATCTTGAATCGGTATGTTGTACCTGATGAATGTGACAAGGCCAATTTTAAAAGATAAAAAATAGTCGGAGGTAGTGAAGATGAAAAGATGTGAATGGGTAAAGTTAGATGAGCCATTATATGTAGAATATCATGATAAGGAATGGGGCGTGCCGATTTATGACGATCAGCGCTTATTTGAAATGATTTGTCTAGAGGGGGCACAAGCAGGTCTTAGCTGGTGGACAATTTTACAAAAGAGAGACGGTTACCGAGAGGCCTTTGACCAATTTAATGCTGCCAAAATCGTTTCCTATACCGAAGAAAAGTTGGCTGAACTAAAAGAGGATACACGTATCGTGCGCAACAAGCTTAAAATCGCAAGCGTTGTAACGAACGCACAAGCCTTTTTACGTATCCAACAACAGCATGGTTCCTTTTCACATTACATATGGTCATTTGTCGACAATCAGCCTATTGTGAATAACTGGGCAACGATTGCAGATGTCCCAGTAACTACTGAGTTAAGTGATCGTATGAGCAAACAGCTTAAAAAAGATGGCTTTAAATTTGTTGGTAGCACGATTTGTTATTCATTTATGCAGGCAGTAGGCATGGTCAATGATCATATTGTAGATTGTAGTTGTCGCCAAGAGCAATCGTTAGCACAATCTTAAAATTTACAGCTATAACAAGGTTAATAAAGATGAAATGATGACGTGAAAAATAAGTAACTAAAATAACATATCCCAGTAATACTATTGCAATATTTTAAATATACGATTTCACTAGACAATTAGGATGTTTTCATATATAATGGAATTAATAATAAGATTTCTTGATTTAAAATATTGAATTCACCTATTACAAAAGTAATCGTGTTTTTCGGTACTTTTTATAATAGGTGGTTTTTTTTTCTGAAGAAATTGTTTATTAATTTATTTTTTGGAGGTTTTATTTATGAAACAAGGTACAGTAAAATGGTTTAACGCAGAAAAAGGTTTTGGATTTATCGAAGTTGAAGGTGAAGCAGACGTATTCGCTCACTTCTCTGCAATCCAAGGTGAAGGTTTCAAATCACTTGACGAAGGTCAAAAAGTTGAATTTGAAGTAGAAGACGGTAACCGTGGACCACAAGCTAAAAACATCGTTAAACTATAATTGAACGATCGTTTTATAAAAAGAGGCATTCTTTAAGAATGCTTCTTTTTTTCTTTATATTCAATCGTTATTTTTCTTTCCATGTTAAAAGCAGCAATCTGTATATCATGAATACACCAAGATAAGCCCCAACAACTAAAAATAATGGATTTAAAAAAATGGCGTGGATTGTTGTCATAAATACTGCACCATCTACGATAATTTGATAAATTGAGGTGGATGCAATACTACCAAAAATAATCAGTGCAAACACTGCCAAAACATTCCATATGCTATGAACGCTATTGCTTTTGTATTGTAGTAAAAGCATGATAATAGGGACAACAATGCTTGATAAGATGATTAACAGTTTCAACATAAATCACTTCCTTTTCCTAATTATGACCATGACCTTTCAATCATAATCAGTGGCGGAAAGTGTAGCGTGACTTCGCTAATAAAAATAAATTGTATGATAAAAGCTTTGTATGATGTTCAGCTTTTTTTAAACATATAATGTTATGATTTAAGTACATATCCTGTTAAGGAAAAAAGTAGAAGATTTAGGAGGGATTATCATAAAAGATCATCGTGTAGTATACACAAAAAAAACGAAGGGAGAAGGACGGAAAATGGAAAAGAAAACTGTAGTGAAAAATGGAATAGGATTTGGTTCAGCTTTAGCTATTACAATATCTTGGAGTGTTCATCATTCTATACTTTGGGCAATTATTCATGGATGCTTTAGTTGGTTATATGTAATTTATTATGCGGTAACAAGATAAAGAGGGTTTAATCATAATTTATAAGATGTTACATAAGGCTGCGGATGATTAACTTTAACATATCCTTCGCAGTTTTTGCATACATAACTAAGTGTTCCTTTTACAATGGATTATCTAGCAATGGATTAAGAAAGATACTGTTCATTTAAAGTCTTATGTGAATGAACGTTCTTGGAAGAAAGGTTGATAGGATGACACATCAAGTTACCGCTAAGAGCAATATTGATTTTGGTGCAACAGGCGTCGATGAAATATTGCAAAATGTAGCATATATTTTATCTACATTTGTTATGTCCTACCCTGATAAGAGAGAGCGGGACAGAAAAAAAGAGCTTGAAGTCCCTTTTCATTTTGCAAAGAGACGTAATACCGCACGTATCATTGATAGTATTCAACGTTTTGAACCACGAGCAGTCATTATTGATGTGGACTATGTAGGAGATGTATCGAAAGGGAAAATAGAACCAATAGTAAAAGTAATTGTCAATGGATAATTTTTTGTATAGAAAAAGCTAGTAACAGTCATCCATCCTTCGTAGTAAAATCTGCTTGACTATTTCGGAGAATTTGGGAAGACGCAGCAGATATCTGAGTACACTGAAAGTCATCCGTAAATAGCAAGCAGATTCTTATGCAAAGCTTAGGTTCGTTTACACAGTTGCAATTCGTCTGAGTGCGTCAATTTTTTTGCAATCGACAATAATAGGGGCATTTGCTGCTCCAGCTTCCACAAAATAAGCACAACAATTACACGTATCTAATTTTAAGAAAATCACACCAAGGAAGCTACCTCCACTTGATAAATAAACATCTACTGTAGTTCCTAATTCAAATCTTCGTAATAAATGACAAATACAGCCTTCACAGTGGTGATGATCGTCTTTGTGCTCATCTCTGTCATCTTTCCAACAAGATTTTTCTTCACAAGTACAATGATTGTGTTTCCAATCTTCATGTTTTCGGCAACAAGATTTTTCTTTATGATCATGTTTTTCAACAACATGGTAGCATTTCTTTTCGACTTCGCAATAATATTTATCTTCTTGTTTATCACATGTATCTTTTTTGTCATGATTCCAATTCATATGTTTGCAATATCTATTATCTTTCATTTTAAAATCTCCCTTTTGTTAGTTTGTTTGTGTAATGCGCGCGCTAGCCTTACATTTATAATCTATGAATTGAAATGGTATTGACTTGGTAATATGTCCCTTAATAGAGTTAAAAAATAAAATCTTTTTTTAAAAAAACAAACCTGTATGTATACCTATTCGAAACAAATAATAGAAAGAAATAAGATTTGAGCAAAGAAGAAGATAAAAGAGCATAACATTGTTTTCTTCCTTTTCTCTTTCGACAAAGAGCGCTTTCCAGCGATGCATCTAGTGTCCCAATTACGTATTTTAGTGAAAAAGGAGAGCAGGAAAATGCAGGGAAATCTTATAAAAGGTTTTTTTATAGTAGTGGCATTACTTGTATTTGTAACGATTTATTTAAAATACCAGCCGTCTGGATCTGTGCAATTATCTCAACATAATTCTTCTCAATATGTATCTGAAGAAGTAGCACAAAAGTTACAAAGTACACAATTAACAAAAAAAATAATTATAGCGCTAAGAGCTGAAGGGTATCATCCAGATAGCACGATTGAATATTTAATCGACTCATCGGACAATCAAATTATCACAATAAGTTTACATAATTTAGAGAAAATCGATAACCGAACGGAGAGCAAAATCCAAAAAATAGTAAATAACATAGCGAAAAAGAATAACTTTAATTTGTTTATTGTGGATGTCCAGCTTACTGATCGAAATTGACGATTTTTGTATATGAATTCTAGTCTATTACAAGAAAATAAATAGTTAGTAATAACTACAAAAAGTTGAAAATTATTGGAAAATTATTATAGTATGTACTCCTCTTTATTGGTATATTTAGTATGTTAAAAGAATAATTGGGAGGATTTAGTGATGAAGAAGTTTTTAATCATGGCTGTACTGTCGTTAGTAGCAATTATGGCAGCCGCATGTGGTAGTGAAGTTAGCAAAGGAGGTAGCACTCCTATCCCAAGTAACGAAGCAAAGAAGGAAGAAGCTTCAGCAGATAAGGAATCAGAAGAAAAAGACGAAGTTAAAAACGATCAGACTGAGAAAGAAGCAACTGCTCCAGTCGTTAATTATGCAAGAAACTATTTAGAAGATGTACCATTTTTTACAGAAGATCAACTAACATTAGAAAAGCAATCATATAATTTTATTTCAACGAATGCAGATTTATTCCCTGCTTTATCAAAAGAAGCCATTCAAAAAACAAAAAAGCTTGCGGATGATAAAATCACTTCCAAGCATTTAAATAAAAATATTAAACCGTATCTAGAGAAGATGGTTACTTTTGCAGGCGATATCATCCAAATAGAGGAAGATACATTAGAGGATGGTACACCAGTGTCACTTATTTTAATTGAAGATATGGACTTTAATGCGATTTATGCTATTGGCTATCAATCAACAGAATTCCTTGAAGGGGATTTTGTAGAAATTTGGGGTTTACCTTTAGGTCAATATAGTTATGAAAATATAGATGGTGGTACTACATTAGCTCAAGCTATTGCAACGTCTCATATAGAATAAAATATAAAGGGGCACAGTCGAACGAGCTGTGTCCTTTTATCATGCATAAAAACTAATCTAAATCTATGATATAATCGCAAGGAAAGAGGTGATTTTACTGAATATTTTAGTTTTGGGTGCAACGGGCCGTGTAGGCAGTCATATCGTTTCCCTTGCACTAAACGATGGTCATCAAGTGATCACATTAGTACGTACACCAAGTAAAATGATAATGGCGAATGAAAATTTACAAGTTAAACAAGGTAATGTCTTAAATAAAAACGACCTCATATCAGTTATGGCTGATGTAGATGTCGTGATTAGCGCATTAAATACGGATGGGACAAATACGTTAACAGCAAGTTTACCACTTATTCTCGATGCCATGGCAAGTAAAAAAGTGAAGCGAATTATAACAGTCGGGACAGCTGGAGTTTTACAAAGTCGTCTAACGCCTAATTTACTTCGATATCAATCCAGTGAATCAAAACGAAAGTCAACGTTTGCAGCACAAGAACATCACAATGCCTTTACATTATTAGCGCAATCAACTATGGATTGGACAATCGTTTGTCCTACATATTTACCAGATGGACGTTATACAGGTAAATATCGCGTAGAGCGAGATTTCCTTCCAGAAGGTGGGAGTGAAATATCTGTGGCAGACACTGCAGAATTTACTTACCAACAAATTCAATGTTCTGAATACGTGAACTGTCGAGTAGGCATCGCCTATTAATAGCACACACTCATTTTAACGATGGTATTAGTTAAAATGAGTGTGTTTTTACTAATCGGAGGAACTACAGCAGCTTTGCGTCATTTTAATAAAAAAAGCTGTAGCAACAGTTTGCTACAGCAAATGAATAATTAGGGAGATTCATGGCTTTAATTTTATTGTGGCACATAACTTGTTTTTTTATACTTCATATGGCAGTTAATAATTCAAAGTTAAAAGCATTTTTTAATCATTTCCACAAATAATAAAGTACTAAATAATTTTTTTGGGAAGTGAAGTTGTTGAAGAAATTAATGCTTTATATTGTGCCTTTTTGTATTTTAGCTGTCTCCATTTTTTTTGTAAGTGAACGTTTCTCAGCTGATAAAGGAAGAAAATATTATGAAGAGGCAGGGCAAATATTATGGGAAATAAAAACGAATGAAAAAATTATTGCTTTGACCTTTGACGATGGCCCTCATAAAAAATATACACCAGAAATATTAGATGTTTTAAACAAGTACAATGCAACATCTACATTTTTTATAGTCGGTGAAAATGCGGAAAAAAACCCAGCAGTTATTCAAAGAATGTATGAAGAAGGGCATGAATTAGCCATTCACACATATACACATCCTTTAAGAACGAGTATCCCTAATCTATTGAAGGAAATTAAAAAAACACACGAAACAATTTACGGTATTAGTGGATATTCTCCAACTTTATTCCGTCCAGTGGAAGGACAATATACAGACGGTATGATTGATGCAGTTGCAAAAGAAGGATACAAAGTAGTGATGTGGTCTTGGCACCAAGATACAATGGACTGGAAAAGCCCTGGTATTAATAAAATAGTTAACACTGTATTAAAAGGGGCCAAGGAAGGAAATATCGTCCTTTTTCATGATGGTGGCGGAGATCGAGGTCAAACGGTTAAAGCACTAGAAAAAATTTTACCTGAACTGGAAAAGCAGGGGTATAAATTTGTTACGGTTTCGGAATTACTTGAAGTGCAAAAAGCAACGAATAAAATGGAAAACAATAAGAAATAGCAGGAATACTACTATTAAAATAACTTCGATAAGTGCAAGTTAAACAAGCACTCATCGAAGTTTTTTAGCATTATTACGCCAGTTATGATTTAAGCTAAGCTAATATATACGAAACAAATAAAAAAGAAGAGCACAATAGTGTGCCCTTCCATTTCTAACGACGATGTTCTACAAGGTCTATTGCTCCTAACACAATATGTGCTAAACCAAATCCAAAGACTGTATGGGCAATCATTTTGTTAGAACCGCTTTTTTGCTTTAATGCATATCCAGCAGCTGTAACAGCAGAACCTAAAATAGTTGGGATTAAACCTTCTCGAATTGAATTCATCAAAATCCCTCCATCGAAGTTAATTTGGTGACATTACACCACTTATACTATTTGCGAATAAGCGCGAACCTATACTCGTCCAATTTCCCTTTAATGAAGTCCATTTTTTATTCATGCTGTATAGAATGACGAAACGCAGGAGGAAATCCAAGATATTTTCACTTTTTTAACCATAAAAAATGGGTCACTTGGGGGAAGTGACCCAAAGGGGTTAATAGGAGTGTAAAACTGGCATCATGGATGCCATTGCTTTGCATAACATTTTTTATAAGAAAGCAGTACCGACAATAATTAAGAGAATAAAGAGTACAACAATAAGCGTAAATGTAGAGCCATTGCCGCCGCCATAGTAATAGTCACCGCCATAGTTATATCCACCACAATAATTATTGTTCCAATTTCCTACATTTCCGTAGTAGCCCATGAAACATACCTCCTTTCCTTCCTTCAATTTATAATATGTTCCCTGTTGAAATTCGGAGGGGTATTTATCCCAATTCAAGCCCATCTGTTTTAGAAATGTTTTTTTAATGAGTAAAGTTTTTCATTACAAAAAGCTGCAGCGTATAAAAACGCTACAGCTTTGAATTGGTTACCTGTTTGGTTTGTCAGTAAGAGCATTATAGCATACTTTTTAAACTGCGGTATAGCATTTCTAATTCACTACATTAATTTGGCTAATATTTATGATATCAAGGTCTTTAAATGTTTTTCCGAAATACATAGTAGCTTAAACACTTGTAATTCATTTTAAACAAACCTAATATTGCGAAAAAGCCTTGATAACCTCCATTTCTTTTTTCAACGATACTAAGATTTTTCTAATCCATTCCTTTTAGGTTTTCCCTAATGACTTAGCCCACTTTAGATAACTGTACAAAGCGTATGGATGTGCCAAAAAGTAGAACGAATGTGATAGCTAATGGCTAGAAGCTTGAGTAAGGTTTATTTACGAAAAGTTAGTTCTTTCTGTATTTTTGTTAACCTTCATAGGTCTAGGAATTGAATATGCTAGAAATGAAGGCATTGATTGAAGAAATCAAAAAAGTACTTTATGAAAAATAAAGTAGTTTTTTTATGCCTCCAGCTATCACCTGTGTGGGGGGTTCTAATATAGAAGAAGGTAGGTGATGATATGGAAACAAATACATTTTGGTCTTCACTTATAGGAGGTATGACTGCATTAATCGTATATCTAATTGGCGGTGTAGATGAATTGGTGACATCATTAACAATTTTAATGGCAATTGATTTGACATTAGGTGTAATGGTTGGTTGGATCATCAAAGATATAGATTCTCGTAAAACCTTTAAAGGTCTACTGAAAAAGACAGCCATGATTTTAATGGTTATTGCAGCAGTTCAGTTGGACAATGCAACAGAAAGCGGCAACTTTATGCGTAACGCCATGATTTTGTTTTTAATTGGGATGGAAGGAATAAGTATAATCGAAAACTTAGGTAAGTTGGGCATTCGTGTTCCAAAGTTTTTAACAAATGCTTTTGCACAGTTGAAAAAGGATAATGACGATAAAAAGGATGATGAGCAGTAGATTGTAGTTAAAAGTCTTGTGATTTAGTGGCTTTTTCATGACGGATAAGGACATTATTTTAAAAAATTCCCACACAGTAATGGCAAGAATATAGAAACAAAGCCATTTGGCTTTAAATATAGTTTTTCTACCACACACTGCCTTGAATAAGACTGCTAAAAGACCCAATATCTTTTGATTGGCATACGGTGTGGAGATTGCTATACGTAAAAAATATTCGCAAAGAGATAGCAGGTCATAAAATTGAAACGTTTAATTGTTCGTTTAACACAGCACAAAATGGTAGCTGTTTTTCATCAAAAATAATAAAAGAGTCACATCTAACTAGGTGGGGCTTTTTATTTTGCATTTAATAATGAGGGGAAGAGCGTGTTGAGGGATAACACATCTCGAAAGAATAGCGTTAAAGGAATATTGAAGCATAAATGGATGTGATCAAGAGGACTTTGCCTTCAACAAGCTTTACCAAGTTTATTTGGAAAGAGGTGGTAGTATGCAATTAACCGATGGCTCCTGGATTTTTGAAACCGAAGAGATAGAAGCTGCTGTCATGAACTTAGAACGAGAAGGATACGAGCGAGAAATGTTGAACGCCTTCGCTCGATACGCTTACTTACGTTATAAACAAATTAGGGATACGGTAAATCCACGGAAGTGTAAATACATGTTTATTGATAAAGTAAGAGAACAATTAAAGTCCCCAGCAAAATTACGAAGAGTTAGTAGTTTATTGAATATGACAGAAGAGGAAGTACAATACATTGTAGCATTTGTAAAAAAGCATTTGAAATATGTAAAATAAACAACCCTGTTTAAGTGAACTGAAAAATAAAAAGGATTTATTTATATTTTGCAAAAAAGAGCTTAACAGTTCATAAATTATATAAACTTTTTGCCAATCCAATGAGCTGTTAACACAACAGGAAAAAAGAGCACACCAAAAGGTAAGGATATCAAAATCATTTTCCACGTAACAATTTCCTCCATCAATAATGATCTAAATAAAAGAATGCTGTATGGAATAATAAGAATGATCGATGTAATAGTTCCAGGAGCAATAGAGCGAAATATAATCGTCTGCCCAATATGCGTAAACGCATGAATAAAAAATACTAATGAAACAGCTATAAAAAAGTATAAACTCCAACTAGTGCCATTATAAAGATAGTGAATAGCTGAAACAGTAGCTGCACTGACAAATAAAAAAATAACGATAACTGCTGCTGCAAATTGAGCTGTCGTCATAGAAAACTGCTTCACAATTCGGTCAGCTATTTTGGAAGGCAGCCGTTTATAAATCTTATTGCGATTCGTATGCAACCATTTTTCTACTAAAATAATCTCTTCAAAATCGTGGATAATGAAAAGAATAGGAAATAACCAGATTAATGTTTGAACATTTAACCAGAATGCCATTATGGACCTCACTTGCTTTCATTTATATTTGGTCACGTATAAAGATTGTAGATTGGAATGGAAAAATGATTAAAGGGTCACTGGACCAGAGTGACCCTAACCAACAAATCAGGAGGTGCAAAGCTAAATTTGCTTTACACTACTATTACTATGATGAAATAGTTATGATAACTAGCTATTAGCCTGCAAACTAGATAAAAAATAAATACTTTATTATTTCTAAAGTTACGTGTGTTTCCATAGTTATAAGTATTATAGCAATTTTGGATTATTTAGTTAATTGTTTTTTGAATAATAGTGAGTGATGGTTAACTTTTAGTAAATTACTGCTCTTTCGACAAATACTAAACGTTGATAAAGATTAATATTTCTAATTTATGTAGGAAGTTCTAAGTACATTATAATTCATAGGGAAATAGTACAGTGAGTATGCACAAGGATAAGTCTATATACATGTGACATTGTCTATCTTTTTATTCAAATTTGTTATTTTCAATTGTCAGAAATTATCAATATATCTTATAATAATAAAAAATATAATATAAGAGGTGAACTTATGGGGAAACCAGTAGATTACAATCTATTTCCAGCCTATCAAAACACACTTGAAGACAGACTAACCGAACGAAAAGAAGAATATATAGAAGAGTTAGAAAAAGCAAAAATTGGCGGGTATCTATTAGATTTTGAAAAATTATTAGAAGAAGTACCGCAATAAAAAAAGCACCTCACAGGGGTGCTTTTTAGTTGAAACAAATCGTAAAAACCTGTATACCTCGTTACATACCAATCGAAAAAATTTCCTATTCGCCATTACATATCAAATAAAATAAAATTTTAGCAAATTGCTACAAAGTTTGTATAAGAATTAATAATTCAGTAAATATATTTATTTTGAATTATCTTCAAAATAATAGTTAAATAACCCTGATTTTTAGCTTGAATATTGAAATGCTATCCGTAATTGTTAAAATAAATTTTAACTAGATCTAGTGAGACATAGGAGAATACGTGTCCCAATCTCAATGAAATGGGTGCTATTAGAGCATGGAAGAATGCTAGATAGCCATTAATAAAAATCCTATGATAATGTTCGGTTATGAATATTTTTAATACTCTGAAAACTGATAAACAGATTAAAATTTAATGTTTATAGGAGGATTAGTATGAAAAAATTTATTTGTTGCTTAGTAGTAATTTTGGTATTTTCTACTGTTGCATCTCCAACATTATTGACAATTGCAAGTTACGAAAATAATTTAACGCTAGCTTCAGAATATAAGAGCTTTACGTTGCTTTATGATAATGGTAATCATTCAGCTTTTCAATTAAAAGATGAAGCAGGAAATATTTTTGAGTACGTTGAAGATGTAATCAGTAAACCTGATGGAACGGATGAAATTACCCAAAAAATATTTAATATTTCACCTATAACGAGAAAGAATTAATAGATGAGAAAGTTATTAGGATAATGGAAACAACAGAAGAAATAATGATTAAAGAACTTACCAATCCGAATAGTGTGGAAGTGAAAATAAACAAAAATAATCCTCAATATAATACTAATGGTACTTTCCAACAACAATCTTATAATGATATTAATCCTAAATTAAAAACATGGACTGCCTCAAAGGGGGCATCTGGCGGTTCTTATATTGCGGCTATTCGTTGGGAGGAATCACCTAATAATAATAATGCCTATGCTATTTTTGGTACGATGTCTAAAACGACAACGAAGCAACAATGGCAGTATAGAGATTTTAAAGCAGCAGCTAATAATATTGTTGATCAAGAAAGAGGTCTTCTATTAGGCGGCTTGGGTGGCGTTGCAACAGCAGTCTGGGATGCAGTAAAAGGTGGAAATCTATTATCATGGGAATTAATAAAAAAGGTATTTATTAAGCTAGGAAAGGGTATACCAGTTTTTGGGACAATCCTTCTTATTTTTACTTATGTTAATTTATGTCTGAGTGCAAAAGGTAAATATCATGCTATACCATAATTATGAAGATGAAACTAAGCAAGCTTATTAGGTGATATGTTTTGAATACATTTCTAGAGATTCTATTGGGTGCTTTCATACTTTTCGTTTATATACAAATCATGTCCTTTGTTTTCAAGGTTTTGGTAAAGTATATGAAGCGAAAAAGTACGGACTTTCTTGTGCAAATACTTCCTGGTTGGCTTATGGTGATGTTATCAAGTGGTTGTATATTTTATTATGCTCTACCATTTTATCGGTACTATATTATTATGCAAACTGTAATGTATACCGCCATGGTTGTTTGTATTATTGCGTTGTTCTTATTATTGGTCGTGAAACCTATCAGTATCAATAAATATAACAAGATAATAATAAAAATTAAAAAAGGGGCATGGTAGCAAATAAAGCATAGTCAAAAGAAGTTTTTGAAGTTTAATGATATATAACCATTTAGTTTCAATGGAAGAATTAGAAAACAAAAAAACTTGCTAGATTTTTAGAAAATAGCGGAAGAAGTACTGCAATAAATAGGAGGCATCTCACTTTAAAGTGAGGTGCTTTTCAATATAGTCTAGAACAGTTTATTAATTATCAAATAAAAATATCAAGTCATACCATAATAATGAAGATGTAAAAATTATAGAAGGATGATTTCTTTTGAATTCTCTTTTTAATATTTTATTGAGTGCTTTAATTGGTTTCGTTTATTTGAAAATAATGTCTCTTGTTTTCAAAAAATCGGTAAAGTATATGAAACAAAAAAGCAGGGACTTCCTTGTGCAAGTATTGCCAGGGTGGCTTTTGATAATGTTATCAAGTGGTTGTATATATTGGTATGCACCTCCGTATTTGACATATTATTATATAATGCAAACAATAATGTATACCGCCATGGTTGTTTGTATTATTGCGTTGTTCTTATTATTGGTGCTGAAACCGATTAGTATCAATAAATACAACAGAATAGTTGTATTTATTAAAAAGGATTTTAATCGTAATTAAAGCTAAGTTAACAGGTTCTAAACATATAGATGTGCAGCCATTAAGTGTATTGATACTAAATGGCTGCTTTTTAAATAAATTGGAGTACTACGCAGAATAAGTAATGTAAATAATGTGCTATTGTTATAGAATGGTAAAAATACGATTTTGAAAGTAGAGGGAAAAGCATGTTTCCACTATTACATACCGAGCGTTTAGTGCTAAGAGAACTGACAGAAAATGATGCGCAAGCAATATTAAGTTGTTTTTCAAATCCAGACGTTTTACGTCATTATGGGCAGAAGCCGTTAACAAGCTTAGAGCAAGTGAAACAGATTATCCAAAATTTCTCTAATAATTTCAAAGAAAAACATGGCATTAAATGGGGAATATCCGTGCAAGGCCAAGAAGAAATTATTGGTACAATTGGTTTTCAAGATTGGTCTGTGGAGCATAAAAAAGCGGATATCAGTTATGCGCTTTTCCCTAATAGTTGGGGGCAAGGCTATGCAAAGGAAGCTGTAAGGAAAGTTATTTCCTATGGTTTTCAGGAGATGAATTTGGTGCGCATAGGAGCCATTGTTTTTACGGAAAATGAAGGGGCTGGGACATAACTAAAAAAATTTAAGAAACAGACGAAAGGTGTTCATAATTTTTTGCTATATGGAGACCTTAGCTATTCTTGCTTTTGCAATTAAAAAAATTAGAAGTGTTCACTAGTTGTTGGTAGCGAAGGCGGTGACTCCAGCTCAGAACAGCACATAATGTTAGACGCTGGCATTCCGCGCGTTAGCGAGGGTTGCGGCTTACGGTGTGCCCGCGGAAAGCACCGCCGTAGCGGACAACAACGGCATAGCAAAAAAGTGTTAGATTGATTGGGTTCAATCTAACACTTTTTCTCTTATGTCCCAGCCTCATTGGGTTTTGAAAAAGAAGGGGTTTTAAGAAACTTTATGCATCAAAATAATATGCCTTATGACACTAATATTTATTCTTTCATTAAGTAAAGAAATAAAGAACAATATTGAATATTATGTAATGATTAAGCGAAATGAATATGAAATATAGTGGAAATTTTATTTACTAAATAATTTGAAACATGGAATAGTAACAAGTATAAACCCCGAAAGATGTTTTGAACAAATGTCATCGTCTAAACTGTACAGTGCTGTTTTTGTGCGAACTGTAGATTTATTGAAAATAAAATACTTATAGTGTTGCTCACCTACTTATTGTAAGCTCCTCCATACAAAAGAGTAATTGCGCAAGTACGGGAGTTGTTGTTTCTTGACAGTTTTATCCTGTAATGAGCTACGATTTAACTTTTAAACCTAGTAATGATGCAAACCCAACAGCTTGTTCAGAGGATACTTCGCAACCTTTTATACTTTCCAAAGTAACATTCAACCTTTCATATCGACATGTGCTAATATCAATACCTTTTAAAGAGGTTTGAGAAAAATCCACATCATTAATATCACACTCATTAAAAATGACTTTATTAAATTTGCATTCAAAATAGTTGGCGCTTTGTAGCGATGAATGATCAAAAATGACCTGTTTTAAACGAGTCTCTGTAAAATCACATAAATTTGCAATACAATTGTCAAACAAAACATTTCCTACATGAGCTTCTGCTAAATTTAATCCTAAGACTTTACAATTGTCGAATGTAACTCTGTGAATTAAGCCTTCCCTAAAACTAGCATTCGATAAATCACAGTTTTCAAAAATTACATCAGTCAAATCAATTTTTCTAAAAGATACATTTATAAATCTCACATTTTTAAAGAGTACTTTTGATAAAATAAGTCTATCAATAGCCATATTGTCAATGACCGTATTTTCGATGACACAATTGGATAAGTACGGATCTTCTTCATAAAAAATATCTTGAAAATTTACTTTTTCTAATGCTAAAGGCAATTTAGGTGATTCAATTTTAAATACTTTTGCCACTTTATCACACCTCTCAATGTAATGATGTATATAGAATAATAAAAAATTCATGTTTTTATAAGTCTTTATTTTTCCTTCATAGTATGGACATAGCAGTTTGTGTTATAAAGAACCGATTTTGGGGGGATTAACATTGGAAGATTCAGTATTAAAATTCTATGATGAACTTGCAGAAGATTATCATCTAATATTTGTTGATTGGCATTTAGCCATTGCTCGGCAAAGTGAAATTCTATATAAAATTATCCAATCGAAGTTAAACTTATCTTCGATGCAGCAGGTTTCCTTATTAGATTGTTCGTGTGGCATTGGTACACAAGCAATTGGTTTGGCGAATTATGGATTTCATGTAACCGCTACTGACATTAGTGCTGTATCTGTAAAGAGAGCTCAAAAAGAAGCGGCTCATTATGGGGTGAAAATAAACTTTGGAGTAGCAGATTTTCGCGAGCTCAATACGAATGTATCAGGGTTCTTTGATATTGTGCTGTCGGCGGATAATGCAATACCGCATTTAATAACAGATAAAGATTTGCACAAAGCTTGTCAAAATATGTATGAAAAGCTTCATCATAATGGTTTCCTTTTAGTTACGATAAGAGACTACGATGCGATGGTTATAGAGAAAATAATCACGACAAAACCAAATATATTGGACGAAGGAAAGAGAATGACTTTTCAAGTCTATGATTGGGCAGAAGATGGAAAAACGTATACAGTAAATCAATTTATTATGAGAGAAATTAACGGTGAATGGAAAACAAAACATAATAGTACTCGATACAGGGCATTGTTAAGGGAAGAAATTAACAAAGTACTACGTATGATTGGCTTCGTCAATATTGAATGGCATTTCCCTGAAAATACAGGTTATTATCAACCGATTTTGACTGCTCGTAAAGTGTAAAATGCAGTTCCATTTGCAAGCACACTAACATAAACTTTTATACTAAATATGAAACTTTTTGAATTTTGAAACGTATATTTTTAAAATACTGGTTTTCAGGAGGAAAAAATGTATAAATTTAGTGCGTTATTTCTTATGTCCATCTTCTTATTAACAGCTTGTACACAAGATGAGGTTGTCCCAAAAGAACAAGAAATTGAGGATGAACAGATTGTAGTGACACCTGATGGGAAAGTAACCTTTGAAATTATTAATAACATGAAGGTGCCACAAGAAAAAGTAGAAAAAATTAAAGAGGAACTTCTAACTGCCTATGATGTAATACAAAATTCGATTCAAACTGCCTATGTTCCTTCTGACAAAATCAACGTTTATCTCAATGAAGGAGATCTTACTTCTTTGGGCTTGGCATCCAGAATCGAGCTATATGGCGTGAAGGAAGACAGATACCCACTAATACATGAATTAACACATTCCTTACTGGGCTATGGGAAAGATTTTGATACAAGCAGTGGGTATTTTACACAAGAGGGCTTTGCTAGTTATTTGGAAGAAAAGTACGGGGAAAATAAAACATATCCCCATAAACTTGTAAAATATTTTATGGATGCAAACAAATTAATTCCTATTAGTAAATTGATAGATTCTAATCTGGATGAATCCTATTTTCGCCCTGTCCTTATAACTGAAAAAGATTTTACTCTTCGATTGATGAGCTATACACATGCTTCATCTTTTGTAACATATTTAGTAGACACTTACGGGTTAGAAAAGTTTGAACAGATTTACAATGAAAAGGATTTGTCAAAAAAAGTAGCGGATGTATATGGAAAAAATATGAGCGAATTAGAAAATGAATGGATTGTTTTTCTTAAAAAGGATTCAAATAATTTAACATATGAAGAGAAAATGGACATGGGGTATTTTTTCGCTATCTCTTCAGTTATAGATACGATTGATTCGAAATTTTTTTCAAAGGAATAAAATGATGCGTGTTGCATTTAAGTTATTCATCAATATTTATATATCAGGCTGTAATAGAATGTGGGATTCGACATGGGAATGAATTTTTAGAATGGACGAAAAACCATGATACAAATTTGCTTATTCAATGGAAGCCTGATAGCCAGTAGGTCTAAAAAACGGGGGCACTTCTCTAGTTATTAAGACTTGATTTCGACATATTTTGTCAGATTTTCTTCGTTTTAGAACATCTTTTTTATAGTAATATGAAGGAAAAAAGATGAGGAGATTGGAAATGCCTGATTTAGTACTTGCCCTTTTTTTATTGAACCTTTCTTTATTTCTTTTACATGAAATGGATGCGATTAGGTGCTCGGAGTGGCGGATGTTTGTCATACTAAAGGATATGGAAGATGAGAAAGCTTACAAAGTATTCACATTGATTCATATTGTTCTTTACATAATTATATTTTTATTATTATTTAGTCAATATCAAACGATCCTTTTTTGGACTTTAGATTTATTTTTTATTGTTCATTCCATTCTGCATTTATTTTTTGAGCGACATCCTCGAAATCACTTTAAAAATGCATTTTCAAGAGCAATTATACATTCATTAGGCATTCTTTCAGTAGTACATTTATTATTTTTAATTAAGCTTTAAAGCAAAGCCATATCTTTTGTGATATGGCGTTTTTTATTGAAGAAAAATAGGCCATAATTTGGAACAATGCACCTAGATAATATAGTAAAATGAGGGATGAATAGATATTTGAATTATTCGAAAAGTAAAGAAAGGATGGGGGATAAGGTGGTATTGCTTAAATACGATATAGAAGAGAAAGATATTAGGATGCTAAAAGAAGTTTATCAATCTGTTGGATGGCATAAACATAACGAACTTATCATCGAGAAGGTTTTTAATGCAAGTACTCATGTTGTAGTTGCATTGGTGGATGGCAAAATTGTAGGTTTTGTTAGAGCGCTTTCAGATGGGGTATTTAATGCAGCTATTTATGATGTAGTTGTCCATAAAAAATTTCAAGGCCAAGGAATTGCACGGATGCTTTTGGAAGATATGATGAAGCAGTTAGAAAATGTTTCATGCATTCAGTTAATTGCAACCACTGGTAATGTTCCTTTTTACGAAAAAATGGGATTTAAAAAATTGAAGACAGGTATGGGGATTTATAAAAATCAGCAACTAGCCCAAGAATATTTAGAGTAAATTTAGTAATGGATAGATCAATAATCATTAAAAAACCAGAATAGATGCTACAATATGTAGATTAATTCTGGTTTTTTAAATAATCCAATTAATTTTATATACAAATTGTTCCTGTTTTTATACCCGTCGGTCCATTAAATCCAGGGATTGTATCAACTACGGTATTTGTTGCGATATTAATAACAGACACCGTATTATCTAGTTGATTTGTGACATATGCAAACGTTCCATTTGGTAGGATGGTTATTTGGTCAGGGGATAGACCTACAGGGATTGTTGCAATAACTAGATTTGTAGACGTATCAATAACAGATACTGTATTACTACCTTTATTTACAATGTAAACAAATGTTCCATCAGGTGTAATGGCTGTTCCAACAGGACCATTTCCAACAGGAATGGTAGCAATGACTGTATTGGTATTTGTGTTAATAACGGACACCGTATTACTAGCTTCATTTGTGACATAAGCAAATTGTCCATTCGGTGTAATTACAATGGATCTTGGGCGAACTCCAACAGGTATTGTAGCTACAACTGTATTGGTTGCCGTATTAATAACCGATACTGCATTTGAATTTTCATCGGCAACATAGGCGAACGCACCATTGGGTGTAAAAGCTATCCCTTGTGGTGCAAGACCTACCGGAATAGTTGCAGTTACCGTATTCGTAGTTGTATTTATGACAGACACCGTATTAGACCCTTGGTTAGAAACATAAGCCAATGTTCCATTCGGTGAAATGGCTACACCTAGGGGATTTACTCCTACTGGAATGGTGGCCACTACCATATTCGTTGCCGTACTAAAAACTGTTACGTTATTCGAGAAGTATGCAGGGACATAACCGAATTCACCATTTGGTGTAATCGCTACTTCTAAAGGAGCAGTTCCTACTGGAATGGAAGCGACGATAGTATTCGTTGCTGTATTTATTACTGATACTCTATTGTCTGGCGTTGCTAATTGACCGGCATCTGTAACATATACTAGAAAGTTGCAAATTGGTGGGAAAGGTAAAAATGGTGGTTTACAATCACACTTACAACAAAAACAGCAACAATGGCAACGACAATTCGGATTTGATTTGAGCTTGAACTTTCTAAGGTTTTTAAGTTTTTTTTCCACGATAGTCCTCCTTTCTTTCATATATTGCTACTATATGTACACGTAACCATCTTCCTTGTATGTTTTCCTACATCTAAAAAGACACGCTTTCATATTAAGTACTTTTATTCAAATAATGTTTTAACTTTCGTGAACATTTTTGATGTCGCTTTACGCAAATAAAATTTAAGTCTTAAATGAATCATATTTTTTCAGACGTTAGCATAGTGAAATAAAGGGGGATAAATATGGGAAATGTGAATATTTATGAAATCATTGGCTTTTCGATTGATCCTATTTATGAGGCAGTAACAAAACTTATGGTTGATGAAGAAATCGTTATTGGCAAATATACCATTCGTAAAACACCAAAATTTTATGAAATTGAAAATATAAATTTGCATGAGTGTTTTAAAGAAAAAGAGCATTGTTATCAATTTTTATGCAACTTGCTCATTACAAAATAATCAAGTTACGGCAGCCATCATAGATGTATGATAATGTAATAAAAACCAAATATTGTATAATTTTAATTATATTATTAAATAGTGAAGGGGGATTATTATTGAATATCGAGTTCATAAACAGCAAAATTTCAGAACACTTATTGAGTGGTACATTTGAAGTAAGTTTGTTTTTAATTGAAAAGATTAAGACACAGTCTATGTTAGACTATTTTTCATTTAAACCATCAATAAGCCATTCTTTACAAAAAGATATAATCAATATTATCCAGCCAACTATTGATAAGCTTGTTGGAAAAGAGCAGCTAGAATTTAATGAAAATGGACGACCTAATGGCGTAGTTGAGTATTGTAAGTCATCCTATATAGGAATAACTTATGATCATTTATTAAAAAGTTTACAGGAACCGGGTGAATCATTGAATGAAGATGTGCAAAAAGATTTATACTGTATAAAAATTGAAATAGAAGCAGGAAAGTATGCTTATTTCTTAAATCGCATTCCGCAATTCAAGAAGTTTTCAAAAGGTCTTTGGGGAATCATTGCGGATTCTACTTTTAGAAAAGTCTCAGATTCATTTATTGGCATTGAACCAGGGTTTGACCTACTTATTTATGACAACGAAATACTAGTAGTAAATAATGTTTCAGTGCAACGAATTTTCGATTTGAAAACAAAGTATGTGCACAATACGAATTCGGTCTTATGTGCTTTTGAAGAAACGAATAAATTAGAAGGCTTTGAACAATTTAAAAATGATAGCATTGAAGATGGTAATATAGTTAAGCGAGTTTCGCGATTAATGACAAAGCCTGAGAGAATGACGAGGTTCGTTGAGAACTTTGATAAAATAGAAGAAATTATTAAGGAATTTGACTTAAATATTGAATTAAACGAGGAAAAGACAAAAATAAAATATACAGATAAAAAACAATTGAATGATATCGTCAAGTTACTAAATGATGCCTATTATAAAACTGTTCTTACGGGTGAAAGAGGCAGGGATGATTTAAGGTAATTTATCAAGAAAGGGTGGAGGACAAATGACAAATCTTTTTAAATTGTTTCTGTTTATATCGTCATACTCTCCATTGTATCTCATAGTTGCTCTGTCCATATTCCCTTATGAAAATATTGATGTGCAGTCATTTGTTGAAGATCAAGTAACGCTTACCGTTACTATTATTTTGGTCGTATTATTTTTCCTTTCCTTTTTACCGATTTGGTATATGAAAAAATGTGAATTAAACAGCACGATTATTAGTGAGCGCGTAGCAAGAAAAAATGAAGAGATTTTAAGTTATTTAGTGACATATATCGTACCTTTACTTGCCATCAATGTTAAAGAAATAAGTACTTTAATTACAAACGGGATTTTGTTTATAATAATTGGCTATTTATATATTAAGTCCAATTTAATCCATGTGAATATAACGTTCTTATTATTTGGATGGAATATTTACGAGGATGAGCTTGGCCGCGTAATTATTTCAAAAGATAATCCAGATTATTTTATTAGAATGAACATTGCTAACAATCCTATCCGTGTTAGAAAACTGGCTAATAATATTTATTTGCATAGGTCTTAGAGAAAGTAGCAAACCATTGTGAAAAGAAAGTCGCCATTTGACAATGGGTACGACTTAAAAGACTGTCCATAGACAGCCAGATTACTTAGTGGGCAAGGATACTCCTTATATTACAAACAAAAAAGAGGCTGGGACATAACTAAAAAAA